>Ga0302202_10000003_pt1 | contig 265579 bp, 254 predicted proteins | sample II_Bog_N3_3_FD_194579 | JGI IMG/M metagenome (GOLD analysis project Ga0302202, IMG submission 194579) | Peat permafrost microbial communities from Stordalen Mire near Abisko, Sweden - II_Bog_N3_3 | ecosystem: Environmental > Terrestrial > Soil > Wetlands > Peat | place: Sweden: Abisko... | reverse complement strand
ACCCGTCGAAGCCCCAGATGCCCGGCTCCTCGCCGTCGGGGACGATCTTGGTCTTGGACCGCAGCAGGGGTGAGGGCTCGGTCCCGTCGATCCAGATGTACTCGGCCTGGTAGCTCATCGTGCTCCTTCGCTGCTCGTGTAGTCGAAACGGATCGGCCGCAGAACCGACCCCGCCATTCGGCTGATAAGCATCGCAGAGCAGGATTACCCGTCCGTTTCCCGATTGTAAATGGCGTGTGAACTCCACTTGTCGTGGCCCCCCCGTACGCCCGGCCGGAGGTCGGCCCAAGGTCCGGGCACCGGGGGGCGCCGGTAGCATCGGTGCGTGCTCACCCTGCGGCTGGCAGCCGCTCAGCTCGACACCGTTGTCGGCGACCTGGCTGGCAACGTGGCCCAGATCCTCGGCGGCCTGCGCGACGCCGAGGCCGAGGGGGCCGATCTGTGCATCTTCCCTGAGCTGGCCATCACCGGCTACCCGCCCGAGGATCTCCTCTTGAAGCCGGGCTTCGTCGCCGACAACCGGGCCGCGTTGGCCGAGGTGGCCGAGAAGACCGGCGACTGCGTCGCCATCGTCGGGTTCGTCGACCGGCGCGACCCCGACGCCATCGGCCTCGGTGCCCGCCCGCCCGACGACGTCGAGCCCGAGCGCCCCGGGCGGCTGGCCAACGCGGCGGCGGTCTGCGCCGGGGGCCGCGTCCTCGGCGTCTACCACAAGCGCCTCTTGCCCAACTACGGCGTCTTCGACGAGGAGCGCTGGTTCGTGCCCGGCACCGGGCCCTACGAGCTGTTCCGCATCGCCGGCGCCCTGGTCGGGGTCTCGGTGTGCGAGGACGTCTGGTTCGACGCGGGTCCCGTGGCGGACCAGGGCCGGGCCGGCGCCGACCTGGTGGTCAACTTGAACGCCTCGCCGTACTCGCGGGGGCGCCGGTCGCAGCGGCTGGCCATCCTGGCCGAGCGGGTGGCCGAAGCCGGCTGCGCCATCGGGTACGTCAACCAGGTGGGGGGCCAGGACGAGCTGGTCTTCGACGGCGCCAGCCTCGTCGTTGACGCCGACGGCACCCTGCTCGCCGCCGGGCGTCAGTTCGAGACCGACCTCGTGCTCTGCGACATCACGACCGACACGGACTCCTCCATCGACACCGCCACGTGCCGTGTCGTCGAGTGGTCGGCCGAGTCCCGGGCGGCCACGAGCCGGATCGCCCCGGTGCTCCCCGAGCCGCTCGAGCCGCATGCCGAGGTCTATGCCGCACTGGTGCTCGGCACGCGTGACTACCTGGCCAAGAACGGCTTCAGCGACGCTGTCATGGGCCTCTCGGGCGGCATCGATTCCGCCCTCGTGGCCGCCATCGCCACCGATGCGCTCGGGCCCGAGCACGTCCACGCCCTCGCCATGCCCTCGCGCTATTCCAGCGAGGGCTCGCGCAGCGACGCCACGCTGGTGGCCGAGCGGCTCGGCATCGACCTGGCGGTGGTGGCCCTGGAGCCCGCCCACGCCGCGGTCTCGGGGATGCTGTCCCCGCTCCTGGCCGGCGCCCCCGAGGGCCTGACCGACGAGAACCTCCAGTCCCGGCTGCGGGGCCTCCTCCTCATGGCCGTCTCCAACGAACGGGGGTGGATCGTGCTCACCACCGGCAACAAGAGCGAGATGGCGACGGGCTACTCCACCCTCTACGGGGACTCCGCCGGTGGGTTCGCGGTCATCAAGGATGTGCCCAAGACCCTCGTCTACGAGCTGTGCGCCTACCGCAACGCCCGCGCCATGGCCGCCGGGCAGCTTGCTCCCATCCCCGACACCATCTTGACCAAGCCCCCGAGCGCCGAGCTGCGGCCGGACCAGCGCGACGACCAGTCCCTCCCCCCGTACGAGGAACTCGACCCGGTGCTCGAGGCCTACGTCGAAGACGACCGCACGGCCCATGAGCTGGTGGCGGCGGGCGTGGCCCCCGACCTCGTCGACCAGGTCGTGCGCCTCGTCGACGGCGCCGAATACAAGCGCCGCCAGATGCCCCCCGGGGTGCGGATCACCGACAAGGCGTTCGGCAAGGACCGCCGCATGCCCATCACCAACCGATACCGCTCCTCGGCGAGCCGGGAGCGGTGATGGCGACTCGGAGCGAGCCGGCCGTCGCGCTGGCCCACGAGCAGGCGGCCGCGGTCCACGGGGCCTACCGCTGGGTGGAGCACCGCCTCTTCGCTCTCGCCGGCGCCTGGGCGGCCCGGGGTGCGAACGACCCCGGGGCGCGCCTGCTCCTCGACGAGGCGAGCCTCCAGCACGCCTGGCACGCCCGGCTGTGGGCTGATCGCCTCCCGGTCCTCGACGGCGTCGACCCCGACAGGTTCACGGTCGCACCGGCAGGGTGCGACGCGCTCTTCGCCGAACTGGCGGACCTCGGCGACCGTTCGGGCGATGCGCCGGCGCTCGTCGCCGGGCTGAGCGGGCTCTACGACGTCGTGGTCCCCGCCCTCCTCACCTCCTACGGCCACCACCGCCGCATCGCCACCGAGGTGACCGACCGGCCCACCGAGCGCGCCCTCGGGCTCGCCGTTTCCGACGACGCCGCCCTCTGCGCGGCCGCCCGGCGCCTGCTCGACGACCTCGCCGCCGCCCCCGAGCTCGCTGCCCGGCGAGCGGCGAGCTCCGAGCGGCTCGTTTCCCTCCTCCCCGGCTCGGCGCCCGGCTCGGCGCTCATCGCCCTGCCCGAGAGCCGGCTGGCCGGGGTTTGAGTAGAAGACCAGCTCAGCCGCATAATGACCGCTCGGCCGGGGTGGTCGGATCGGCCTCTTGACTCGTCCGGTAGAATGGAACTTGACCCACCGTGGCCCGAGACGGGACAGGTGGCCGAGAAAGTCGGGATCCGAGCGGCTGTGCTTGCACCGCTGCGCGAACGACATGAGTACGAAGGGTTCGGCACATCTTGGCGAAGGAACGCATTGAGCGCGACGACGAAGACCTCGTACGCCTCTATCTGACTGACATCGGGCAGTATCCACTGCTCACCAAGGACGACGAAGTCCGCCTCGCCCAGGCCATCGAGGCCGGCCGTGAGGCCGAAGAGGAGCTGGCCAAGGCCCCGAAGGGCCTGACGGCGGCGAAGAAGCGCGAGTTGCGTCGTGGCGTCATCGGCGGCGAGCAGGCCCAGCAGACCTTCGTGCAGTCCAACCTGCGTCTCGTGGTTTCCATCGCCAAGAAGTACCAGGCCTCGGGGCTGCCGCTGCTCGACCTTATCCAAGAGGGCAACCTCGGCCTGATGCACGCCGTTGAGAAGTTCGACTGGCGCAAGGGCTTCAAGTTCTCCACGTACGCAACGTGGTGGATCCGCCAGGCCATCACCCGCGGCATCGCCAACACCGGGCGCACCATCCGCCTCCCGGTGCACGCCGGCGACACGCTCGCCCGGGTGCAAAAGGCCCAGGCGCGTCTCGAGCTCAAGCTGGGCCGGCCCGCCACCCTGGTCGAGCTCGGCATCGAGGTGGAGATGCCCGAGGACAAGCTCGTCGAGGCGCTGCGCTTCCGCGCCGAGCCCCTCTCGCTGTCCGAGCCGTTGCGCGAGGACGGCGACGCCGAGCTCGGCGACGTGGTCGAGGACCGCTCCGCCGAATCGCCCTTCGAGGTCGCCGCCGTCTCCCTCCTGCCCGACGAGATCGGCCGGCTGCTCTCCCCGCTCGACGAGCGCGAGCGCGAGATCCTGCGCCTGCGGTTCGGTCTCGACCGCGGCGAGCCCCGCACCTTGGAAGAGGTGGGCGAGCACTTCAACCTCACGCGTGAGCGGATCCGCCAGATCGAGGCACGCGCGATGTCCAAGCTCCGTCATCCCTCGTCGGACACCGGTGCCCGTGATCTCCTCACGGTCTGAGGGGTAGGCTCACGCCATGAAGAAGCTCCTGATCCTTGCCGTGCTCGTCGCCCTTGGTGTGGTCGCCGCCCGGCGCCTGAAGTCCGCCTGAGCCAAACGGCCGTTCCGTGTCGCCGCCTCAGGCGGCGCGGGCGAAGCGACCGGTGGGAAGCGCGGTCCGGGCCGCGGTGCGTGCTCGGTGCGCGTGGCGCCAGACGAGCAGTCCAGCCCCGGCGACCGCTATCCCGGTCGTCCAGATCTGCGTCGAGAGCGTGAAACGGTCGCGCAGGCGCACCGGCTTGGTGAACTGCATCACCTCCCAGCCGCGCTCGCGGGCCAGCTTGGCGAGCGCCCGGTCGGCGTTGACCGCCACGGGGTGACCGACCGCCTCGAGCATGGGCACGTCGGTCGCTGAGTCCGAGTAGGCCGTCGAGGCCGACAGGTCGATGCCGGTGCGCTCGGCCAGGGCGACCATCGCCTCGGCCTTGGTCGGACCGAAGTTGTACGTCGCCATCTTCCCCGTGTAGCGGCCCTCGTCGTCGAGCTCGGCGCGCGAGGCGATCGCACCGTCGACGCCGAGCAGCTCGGCGAGGGGCAGGACGATCTCCTCGGGGGCGGCGGAGACCAGGTAGACGCGGTGCCCGGCGAGGCGGTGCATCTCCATCAGCTCGAGCGCCTCGGCGTAGATGAGCGGCTCGATGGTCTCGAGCAGCGTCTCGCGGACGATCTGGCGCACGCGGGCCGCCTCCCAGCCCTTCGTGAGCTCGAGCATCGACTCACGAATGTTGGCGAGGCGCTCCTCGTCGGCACCCAGGTGGATGAAGATGAGCTGGCTCGTCACCGCCCGGGCGACGACGCGGCGGTTGATGAGGCCCCCGCGCCGGAACGGACCTCCGAACGCGGCGATGGACGCCTTGGCGATCACCGTCTTGTCCAGGTCGAAGAACGCAGCTTCCACGCCAGCAATGCTACGACCGAAGCCAGCGGACGCCGGCGCGTGTGGCGCTACTCGCCGACGAGTAGATCGTGCACGGCGTTCTCCGCGTCGGCGGTGACGAGGACGAGGACCTCGTCACCCGCACTCAGCACCGTGTCGCCGCGCGGCACCACCAGGCGGTCCTCGCGCACCACCGCCACGATGGTCGCCTCGCGCGGCACCCCGAGCTCGGCGATGGGCGTGCCGTCGGCGGGGGAGTCCTCGGCCAAGGTGACCTCGACGAGGTGGGCCGCGCCGCCTTGGAACTGCAGCAGCCGGACCAGTGCGCCGACCGAGACCGCCTCTTCGACGAGCGCGGTGAGCAGCTGGGGGGTGGACACCGAGACGTCGACGCCCCAGCTCTCGTTGAAGAGCCACTGGTTCTTCGAGTTGTTCACCCGCGCCACCACCCGGGGGACGGCGAACTCCTGCTTGGCGAGCAGCGAGATGACCAGGTTGTCCTCGTCGTCGCCGGTGGCGGCGACCACCACGTCGACGGTGCCGACACCGGCCTTGTCGAGCGAGGAGACCTCGCAGGCATCAGCGGCGATCCAGGTCACGTCCAGGCTGTCGTGGCTGCGCGTCACCAGCTCGGGATCCTGCTCCAAGAGCAGCACCTCATGGCCGTTCGCGTGCAGGTCGCGGGCGATGGCGATGCCGACGCTGCCTGCACCGGCGATGGCCACTTTCACGGTGCGCTCCCTTGCTGAGGCAGCGGGCTGCGCCCCGCGTTCAAGGAGGCGTCGAGGGAGGCGAGGGACTCGCGCAGCACCGCCAGGTGCACCACGTCGCCCTCCTGGCCGAGCAGCTCGTCGACGTCGAGGCGCGGGACCCCGGCGCGCGAGACGGCCACCACGTTCACCTCGCCGGGCACGCCCAGCTCGGTGAGACTGCGCCCGGCCCACTTCTCGGGCAGGAGGCGGTCGACGAGCAGCAGGTGCCCGCTGGCGTCGGCCCAGTCGCTCACCCCCTGGTCGGGGAGCAGGTGGCGGCGCACCTGGTCGATGGTCCAGGTCACCGTGGCCACCGTCGGGATGCCGAGGCGCTGGTAGATCTCGGCCCGGCGGGGGTCGTAGATGCGGGCCACCACCCGGGAGATCTGGTAGTTCTCCCGGGCGATCCGCACGGTCAGGATGTTGGTGTTGTCCCCGCTCGTGACGGCAGCCAGCGCGTCGGCGCCCTTGGCGCCCGCCCGCTCGAGGTCGTCACGGTCAAAGCCGGACCCGACGATCCGCTGGCCCGTGAACTCGGGCCCGAGGCGCCGAAATGCCCGCTCCGAGCGGTCGATAATGTCGACGGTGTGGCCCTCTCCGGTCAAGGTCGTCGCCAGCCCTGCGCCGACGCGACCACAACCGACAACGATGAGGTGCACGTCGACAGCACAACACGTTCCGGGGCTCCGTGTAAAGAAAAGATGAACAGTGCAGCCCGTAGATAGGCTTTACTCTTGACCGTGGACAGCGGCAAGGGGCCCGCCGAGGTCATTGAGGGAACAGGCGACGCAGCCGGTGACGTGTCCGTCGCCAACGGCACGCCGGGGGCCACCCCGGCGGTACCGCCCAAGAGTTCGATCCACACCCCGTCCAACTTCGCCTTCGACGCGGCCGCCGCCTACCCCGAGGCCCTCCGCTATCGCCTGAAGAACCGTCTCCTCGGGCCACCTCTCACCTCCGAGAAGCTCTCGACCGAGCGCCTCGGCAAGCCGACCGCCCTGGCGGTGCTCTCCTCGGACGTCATCTCCTCGTCGGCTTACGCCACCGAGCAGGCCCTCATCCCGCTGATCCAACTGATCGGCATCGCCGCCTTCTCGCTGGTCATCCCCGTCAGCATCGCGGTCATCGTGGTGCTGGCCTTCGTGACGCTGTCCTACCTCGAGGTCGTGAAGGTCTACACGAAGGCCGGCGGTGCCTATGTGGTGGCACGGGAGAACTTCGGCCTGTCGGTGGCCCAGGTCGCAGCCGTCAGCCTGCTCATCGACTACACCCTGACCGTCGCGGTCTCGGTGGCGGCCGGCGTGGCCGCCCTCACGTCGGTGTTCCCCCGCCTCACGCACGCCACGGTGTGGATCGCCATCGTGCTCGTGATCCTCATCGCCTTCGGCAACCTGCGGGGCGTGCGCGAGGCCGGCAAGGTGTTTGCCGTCCCCACCTACTTCTTCATCGCCAACATGGCCATCTTGTTGGCGGTCGGCGCCTTCAAGGCGATCAACGGCAACTTGCACGCGCACTCGATCCACCAGCCCGGCGCCATCCCGATCGGGCACCCGGGCTCGGGCTGGCTCTACGGGGCGACGGTGTTCGTGCTCCTCAAGTCCTTCGCCTCGGGCGGTTCGGCCCTGACCGGTACCGAGGCAATCTCGAACGGCGTCAGCATCTTCCGGCGCCCCGAAGCCCGCAACGCCCGCATCACGATGGTCAGCATGAGCCTGATCCTCGGCTCGCTCGTCCTCGGCGTCAGCACGCTGGCGGCCATCACCCACCCGGTCCCCTACATCTCGGGGACGCCGACCGTGGTCTCCCAGATCGCCACCTATGTCTACGGCCACAGCGGGCTGGGCAGGACGTTCTACGTCCTGCTGCAGGCCTCGACGGTGCTGATCCTGGTCCTGGCCGCCAACACCAGCTTCACCGGCTTCCCGTTCCTCGCCAGCTTCGCGGCGGCCGACTCCTACCTGCCCCGCCAGATGACCAAGCGGGGGCACCGGCTCGTCTTCTCCACCGGGATCATCGCCCTCACGGTGGTGGCCATCTTGCTGCTCCTGGTCACCAACGCCCAGGTGGACCACCTGATCCCGCTGTACGCCATTGGTGTGTTCACCGGCTTCACCATGGCCGGGGCGGGCATGGTGAAGTACCACCTGCGCACGAAGGAGCCGCAGTGGCGCCGGCGCGCCATCATCAACGGCACCGCCGCGGTGCTCTCGTTCATCGTCGACATCGTGATCATCGTGACGAAGTTCACCGAGGGCGCGTGGACGATCGTGATCATCCTGCCCTTCGGGGTGTTCGTGCTCCTGCGGTTGCACCGCCAGTACGAGGCCGAGGAGCGCCAGCTCGAGATCGGCGCCGCCCGGGCCAGCGAGGCACCGATCCTGCGCCGCCACGTCGTCGTCGTGTTCGTCGACGACATGGACCTCGCCACCGCCCGGGCCATCCGCTACGCCCGCAGCCTCTCCCCCGACGACATCCGCGCCGTGCACTTCGACATCGACAGCCAGGCCGCACGCAAACTCGAAGAGGAGTGGGGCCGGCTCGGCTTCTCGTCGATCCCGCTCGATATCGTCGAGTGCCCCGACCGCAGGCTCTCGCGGGCCGCCATCGAGTTGGTGGCCGAGGCGGTCGCCGACGGGGAGACGGAGTGCACGGTGCTCCTGCCCCGCCGGGGGTTCACGTCGGCCTGGCAGCGCATCCTCCACGACCGCACCGCCGACAAGATCGCCACCGTGGTCAGCCAGGTCCCCCACGTGGCCGCCACCATCGTGCCGTTCAACCTGACCTCGAAGCTGGCCCGGCGGGGCCGCCACTACCGCGAGGTCGTCAACGAGGCGATGCAGCAGGAGTCCGGCGACCGCACCGACACCGACCCGGGCGCCGACCCCGACACCACCCCGTCAGCGGGCACGGCCGGCATGCGCCACCCGAAAGAACGCGCCCGGCGTGAGCGCCACCGGGTGGCGGCCGCGTCGTCACCGGCCGACCAGGCCTTGGCGAGGCGCGCCGAGGGGACGGTGCCGATCAGCGAGGTGCACTACCGAGAGCGCGTGCGCGTGGCGGGCCGGGTGAAGTCGGTGCGGGTCCAGCCCAAGGCGGGTACCCAGAATCTCGAGTGCGTCCTGTCCGACGGGCCCGGCGCCCTGCTCCTGGTCTTCCAGGGCCGCCCACGGATCCCGGGCATAGAGCCCGGTGCGCGCCTGGTGGCCGAGGGCATGGTGGGCGCCTGGGGGCGCCGGCTGGCCATCTTGAACCCCGACTACGAACTCGTGGCCTGGGCGCCCGGCGACCCCTCCCACGACCCGGCGTGAGGCCCGTCAGTGTCGCGCAGCACTCGTCGCGGCCCGCTTCGTGGGACACTGTCGCCACGCAACCTTGCCGGTGGGGGCCAGTAGTCGCTAGGGTCCCTGCGCCACGTTGGCCCCGCACGCGGGCCGGCAGCCGACCTCCTGTGTTCGGAGCGATCTCGCGAGATGCGAGCGACACCGCCGCAGCAACAGAAAGGGAACACCAGGTATGCCAGGCGTCATGAACCTCGCAGCAGAGGGGGGGTACCAGGCGTACCACCTGGGGACCACCGACAAGGTCTGGCTGGTGGTGGCCATGGTGGCCGGCATCGTCGGCATCTTGGCCGGCCTCCTGCTCGCCCGAAACGTGGTTGCCCAGGACACCGGGACGCCCAAGATGCGAGAGATCGCGACCGCCATCCAAGAGGGTGCCGAGGCCTTCTTGAAGCGCCAGTTCCGCACCATCGGGATCATTGTCATCCCGCTCGCCATCCTCATCTTCTTCACCGCCACCCAGGTGGTCCGCCCCGACGGCACTGTGGCCCTCACCTTCGGCCAGGCGGGCCTCTACCGGGTGATCTGCTTCCTGTTCGGCGCCGCCTTCTCCGGGCTCACCGGCTTCATCGGCATGTCCATCGCCGTACGAGGCAACGTGCGCACGGCGGCGGCGGCCTCCCAGGGCGGCTCCATGGGCAGCGCCCTGCAGGTGGCCTTCCGGACCGGTGCGGTCACCGGCATGCTCTGCGTCGGCCTCGGCCTCCTCGGTGCGACCACCATCGTGCTCATCTTCCAGAACACGGCGACGGCCGTGCTGATCGGTTTCGCCTTCGGCGCCTCGCTGCTCGCGCTGTTCATGCGCGTCGGCGGCGGCATCTTCACGAAGGCGGCCGACGTGGGCGCGGACCTCGTGGGCAAGGTCGAGGCGGGCATCCCCGAGGACGACCCGCGTAACGCGGCCACCATTGCGGACAACGTCGGCGACAACGTGGGCGACTGCGCCGGCATGGCGGCCGACCTCTTCGAGTCCTATGAGATCGTCATCATCTCGTCGCTCATCCTCGGCTACTCGGGCTTCCGCTCGCTGCACCTCAACCCGACGCCGGCCATCCTCTTCCCCCTCATCGTGGCCGCCCTCGGCATCTTCGCCTCCTTGATCGGCATCCTGGCGGTGAAGGCCCGCAAGGCGGACCGCAACGCCATGGCCCCCATCAACCGGGGCTTCTGGCTCTCGGCCGCGCTGACCATCGTCGGGACCTTCTTCGTGTCCCAGTACTACGTGCACGACCTGAAGACCTTCTGGGCCGTGCTGACCGGGGTCATCCTCGCCCTCGTCGCCAGCCAGATCACCGAGGAGTTCACCTCGACCGAGCGCGGCCCGGTGAAGGAGATCGCCGAGTCGGCGCGTACCGGCCCGGCCACCACCGTGCTGGCCGGGTTCTCCATCGGCCTCGAATCCTCTGTCTGGGCCATCATCGCCATCGCCATCGCCATCGGTGTGGCGGTCGGCCTCGGCGGGGGGAACATCGAGTTCACTTTCTACCTGGTGGCCCTCATCGGCATCGGGCTGCTGGCCACCACCGGGATGGTCGTCTCCGAGGACAGTTTCGGCCCGGTCTCGGACAACGCGGCCGGCGTGGCCGAGATGTCCGGCGAGTTCACCGGCGAGGCCGAGCGCATCATGGTCAGCCTGGACGCGGTGGGCAACACCACCAAGGCCATCACCAAGGGCGTGGCCATCGGCTCGGCGGTCATCGCGGCGGTGGCGCTGTTCGCCTCCTTCATCGAGACGGTGGGCGCCCAGCTGCACCTGTCCACCGTCGGGCTGTTCCACAACCCGCTCACCCAGATCAACGTCTCGAACCCGGTGACCTTCATCGGCCTGCTGATCGGCGGCTCGGTCGCCTTCTTGTTCTCCTCGCTCGCCATCCGGGCCGTGGGCCGCTCCGCCGGCACCGTGGTCCAAGAGGTGCGCCGGCAGTTCCGCGAGCACCCGGGGATCATGGACTACTCCGAGAAGCCCGAGTACGGCCGGGTCATTTCCATCTGCACCGCTGCATCCCAGCGTGAGCTGGCGACCCCGGCGCTGCTGGCCATCCTCACGCCGGTCATCGTCGGCTTCGGCATCAACTACCTCGCCCTCGGTGCGTTTTTGGCCGCGGCCATCCTCACCGGCCAGTTGATGGCCAACACCCTGTCCAACTCGGGTGGGGCGTGGGACAACGCCAAGAAGTACATCGAAGACGGGAACGAAGGCGGCAAGGGATCCGAGGCCCACAAGGCCGCCGTCATCGGCGACACGGTCGGCGACCCGTTCAAGGACACCGCCGGGCCGGCGCTGAACCCGCTGATCAAGGTGATGAACCTGGTCTCGCTGCTGATCCTTCCGGCCGTCATCACCTTGCGCCACAACGGGGCCCGTTACGCCATCGCCGGCGCGGCCCTCGTCGTCCTCCTGGCCGCCATCGCCTTCTCCAAGCGCAAGTCCGATGGCGTGGGCGGCGGCGACCTGCCGCCGGCCGTGCAGATCCCCGAACCAGCAGCACCCGTTGCCGCACTCGACTGAGGACCGGTCTGCAGGAGCAGCCCGATCACGGCCGGTCATGACAGCGGCCGAGCGTGGGGTAGACCACTCTTGACACGCGGGACCACCCGCACCCACGCTGTCGACGACATCATGGACCCACAAATACTGAAGCGGACCGGCCCGACCGGGGCCAGCGCCACGCCGCCTCCGGGGCGTCGGGCGCCCTTTGCCGTGCGAAGCGCCGTCGTGGGTGCCCATGGGTAAGGCCCTGGTCATCGTCGAGTCCCCCGCCAAGGCCAAGACCATCGCGGGCATGCTCGGCCCCGACTTCATCGTCGAATCGTCGATCGGGCACATCCGTGACCTCCCGCGCGGCGCGGACGAGGTTCCCGCCGCGTATAAGGGCGAGGGCTGGGCCCGCCTCGGCGTGGACGTCGACAACGGGTTCAAGCCCCTCTACGTGATCTCCCCCAACAAAAAGGCCGTCGTCGCCAACCTGAAGCGCCTCTTGAAAGGCGCCGACGAGCTCTACCTCGCCACAGACGAAGACCGCGAGGGGGAGTCCATCGCGTGGCACCTCTACGAGGTGCTGGCCCCGCAGATCCCGGTCAAGCGCATGGTCTTCCACGAGATCACCCCGCAGGCGATCCTGCGGGCGGTCGACGAGTGGCGCGACCTCGACCGGCGCCTCGTCGACGCCCAAGAGGCCCGTCGCATCCTCGACCGCCTCTACGGCTACGAGGTCTCCCCCGTGCTGTGGAAGAAGGTCATGCCGAGGCTCTCGGCGGGCCGCGTCCAGAGCGTGGCCACCCGCATGGTGGTCGAGCGCGAGCGCGCCCGCATGGCCTTCCGCTCGGCGACGTGGTGGGGCCTCGACGCGACGCTGGCCACACCGCACCCCGAGGCGTCCGCCGACGCCCCGGCTTCGTTCACCGCCGCCCTGGTCGCCTTGGACGGCACCGCCCTCGCCACCGGGCGCGACTTCTCCGCCACCGGTGAGCGCACCGCGTCGGCGACCCGCCTGCTCGGTGAGGAGGACGCCCGTTCGCTGTCGGGCGCCCTCGAAGGCGCCACCTTCACCGTGGTATCGGTCACCGACCGTCCCTTCCGGCGCTCGCCGTCGGCCCCGTTCATGACCTCGACCCTCCAGCAGGAGGCCGGCCGCAAGCTGCGCATGAGCGCGTCGAGGGCGATGCAGGTGGCCCAGGGGCTCTACGAGTCCGGTTGGATCACCTACATGCGCACCGACTCGACGACGCTCTCGGACCAGGCCGTCGCCGCGGCGCGTGCCCAGGCCACCTCGCTCTACGGGCCCAACTACATCACCGCCCAGCCGCGTCGCTACGACCGCAAGGTGAAGAACGCCCAGGAGGCCCACGAGGCCATCCGCCCGGCCGGCGAGGTGTTCCGCACTCCCGACGAGGCGGCCCGCTTGTTGCGCGGCGACGAGCTGCGGCTCTACGAGCTGATCTGGAAGCGCACCGTCGCCTCCCAGATGGCCGACGCCACCGGCGTGAGCGCCCAGGCGCGTCTCATGGCCCCGGTCCCGTCGGGCTCGCTCGCCGGCACCGAGGCAACCTTCGAGGCGAGGGGCCGGATCATCAACTTCGCCGGGTTCCTGCGGGCCTACGTGGAGGGCGAGGACGACCCCGAAGCCGAGCTCGCCGACCGCGAGGTCGTGCTGCCGCCGCTCGCCGAGGGCGACACCACCACGGCCCTCGAGCTCGAGGCCGGCAGCCACGCCACCCAGCCCCCGGCGCGCTACACCGAGGCATCGCTGGTCAAGGCCATGGAGGAGCTCGGCGTCGGGCGCCCCTCGACGTATGCCAGCGTGATCAAGACGATCATCGACCGCGGGTATGTGTGGAAGAAGGGCACGGCCCTGGTGCCGAGCTTCACCGCCTTCGCCGTGGTCGGGCTCCTCGAGCGCTACTTCCCCGACCTCGTCGACTACGGCTTCACCGCCTCGATGGAGAACGATCTCGACGAGATCGCCGAAGGCACCCAGGAATCGCTCCCCTGGCTCAGCCGCTTCTATTTCGGCGTACCGGGGGCGCCGGCCAACGGCAACGGGTCGGACAACGGCCACCCGACCATCGACGAGGAGGTGCGGCTCGGCCTGAAGGCGGCGGTCGCCACCCACCTCGGCGAGATCGACGCCCGCGAGATCAACTCCATCCCGATCGCCACCGACGAGAACGGCGAGACGATCGTCGTGCGCGTCGGCCGCTACGGCCCCTACCTCCAGCGCGGCGACGAGCGCGCCTCGATCCCCGAGGACCTGAGCCCCGACGACCTCACCTTGGCGCGCGCCGAGGAGCTGCTGGCCGCCCCGTCGAACGACCGGGTACTCGGCACCGACCCGGCCTCGGGCCTGCCGGTGCAGGTGAAGGCCGGCCGGTTCGGCCCCTACGTCCAGCTTGGCGACGCGGGGGAGGGGAACGCCAAGCCCAAGACCTCGTCGCTCTTCGCCTCCATGTCGCCGGCCACCCTGACGCTCGATCAGGCCCTGGAGCTGCTCTCGATCCCTCGCACGGTCGGGACGGACCCCGAGACGGGCGAGGACATCGTCGCATTGAACGGCAAGTTCGGCCCCTATCTCAAACGCGGGACCGACACCCGCAGCATCACGAGCGAGGACGAGCTGCTGACCATCGGCCTCCCCGAGGCGCTGGCGGTCTTCGCCCAGCCGAAGGCCCGCCGCGGCCAGCAGAGTGCGGGCCCGCTGCGCGAGCTCGGCGCCGACCCCGACACCGGCCTGCCGATGGTGCTGCGAGAAGGCCGCTTCGGCCCGTATGTGACCGACGGGACCACCAACGCCTCTCTGCGTAAGGGCGACGACATCGAGTCCCTCACCGTCGAGCGGGCCGCCGAGCTGCTGGCGGACCGCCGGGCGGCCGGGCCACCCGCCAAGCGGGCCAAGAAGGCGGCCACCAAGAAGACCGCGGCCAAGAAGTCGACGGCCAAGAAGTCGGCCGCCAAGAAGACGGCCACCAAGAAGACCACGGCCAACAAGGCGGCGGCCAAGAAGTCGACGGCCAAGCAGGCCGAGTGAGCAGGGGCCGGTCCCACCGGCCCCCTGGTGCCCGGCCATGAACCCGGGCGCCGGCCGGCTGATCGCACTCGAGGGCATCGACGGCTGCGGCAAGTCCACCCAGGCGCGCATCCTGTCCGAGGCCCTCGGCGCGCTGCTCACGTTCGAGCCCGGCGCAACCGAGCTCGGCGCGCTGCTGCGCACGGTGCTGCTCGACCACGGGCGACCGAGCCCCGGGCCCAGGTCCGAGGCCCTCCTCATGGCCGCCGACCGGGCCCAGCACGTCGACGAGGTGCTCGTGCCGACCCTCGCCGAGGGGCGTTGGGTGGTAACCGACCGCTACTCGGGTTCGACGGTCGCCTACCAGGGCTGGGGCCGCGAGCTGGGTGCGGCAACATTGGCACCGGTGCTCGACTTCGCTGCCGGGGGGCTCGCGGCCGACCTCGCGGTGCTCGTCGACGTGCCGCTCGACCTCGCTCGCGAACGCCTGGCCACGCTGGCACCGGACCGACTCGAGCGCCTCGACGAGGGCTTCCACGACCGTGTGCGCCGGGGATTCCTCGCACAGGCGGCCGAGGACCCGCTGCGTTGGGGGGTGGTCGACGGCGCCGGTACCGTCGAAGAGGTGGCAGCCCAGGTCTCGGCCCTGGTGCACGAGCGTCTGGGCGCGGCCCCCGGGGTCTGGTCGTGAGCCCCACTGAGGACACCGCCCCGCCGGTGCCCGAGTTGTTCGCCGGGGTGGTCGGCCAGCCGGCCGCGGTGCGAGCGCTGCGGGCCGCTGCACGGCGCCCGGTGCACGCCTACCTGTTCCTCGGCCCCCCGGGATCGGGTGGCCGGCCGGCCGCCCGTGGCTTCGCCGCCGCGCTGCTCTGCCCCTTCGGCGGCTGTGGCCGCTGCGACACATGCCGGCGGGCGCTGGCGGGCACCCACCCCGACTTCGTCCTCTTGGAGCGCACCGGTGCGTCGGTCGGCATCGACGAGGCGCGCCGCCTCGTCACCCTCGCCCAGCGCAAGCCTTTCGAGGCCGACCGCCAGATCCTGGTCGTCGCCGACGTCCACCTGGCCCTGCGCTCGGCTCCGGCACTCTTGAAGACGGTCGAAGAGCCCCCGGCGTCGACCGTCTTCATCCTCTTGGCCGACGACCTCCCGCCCGAGCTCGTCACCGTCGCCAGCCGCTGCGTCGAAGTCGCCTTCCCGCCGCTCTCGAACGAGGTCGTGCGCGACTGGCTGGTCGGCCAAGGCACCGACGAGCTGCGTGCGGCGCTGGTGGCCGAGGGCGCAGCCGGGAACCTCGACCGGGCCCGCCTGCTCGCCGCCGACGACCGCTACCTCGACCGCCTTGAGCTGTGGCGTTCCCTCCCGGCCACCCTCGACGGCACCGGGGCGGTCGCCGGGCAGCTGGCCAAGACGTTGTTCGACTCCATCGACGCTGCCCTTGCCCCGCTGCGCGCCGAGCACAAGGCCGAGCTTGCCGCCGTCGCAGAGGAGGCGGAGCGCATGGGGGAGAAGGGGCTGCCGGGGAAGAAGGCGATCACCGACCGCCACTCCCGTGAGGAGCGGCGCTTCCGCACCGACGAGCTCATCGCGGGCCTGGCGGTGCTCGCGCGCGCCTATCGCGACCGGTTGGTGGGGGCCGCGACCGCGGCACCTGCTGCCCACCGAGGGATCGGGACCGTCCCTGGCCGACGGGACGCCGAGGCGGTCGACCGGATCACCAAGACGGCCGCCTCCCTCCAGCGCAACCCGGTCGAGCTCCTCGCGCTCGAGGGCCTGCTGGTGCGTCTGGGCGACGACGGCGAGTAGGCGCGGCGGGGCGCTCGGCCGGCTCCTGTGCTCCTCTCGGCGTGTCCGGACGCCGCCGTGCGGTCGGTTAGCGTGTGTCGGTTCCGCCTGGGTAGCTCAGTCGGTAGAGCAGCGCACTCGTAATGCGCAGGTCAGGAGTTCGAATCTCCTCCCAGGCTCGAGTCGGGACGGTGGGGGACGTGCCGGTGGCCGGTCGCGGGCATTCGCGCCCCGCACCGCCGGTCGCTCGGGCGTGACGGCTGGCGCGAGCTGGGTCCCGCCCGTGGGGCCGCGGTCCGGCACCGTGATCAGGCCGGCTGCGATGTGGCGTGCGGGCCGCTCGACTCTTCATCCGTGAACTGCGCCAACTCGCCCCGCACCTGCGCCGCCGGGCCGACACGCAGCACGGTTCGGGGCGTGGCGGGGGTGACGGATGGTCCCCAGCTCTCGGGTGGGTGTGACAGGGCGTCGTGCTGACGGGCGACCTGGTGTCGGTGTCTTCGGACCGGCCGCTGCAACATCGCCCCGATGAGCGCCACCACCGTCCCGCACGCCATCAGCCACACCATGATGCTCCTCGACCGCCGTCTCCGGTGGGCACGCTGCCCACGCCGTGGCGGTAGGAGGCCATGGTGCGGCTCGCCGCTCACCCGCGGCTGACACGGGGCTGACAGGTGCGTCTTCAGGGGGCGGAGCCGGTGTGGGAGGACCGCTGGGTGATCACTTCGCGGACCAGCCTGATGAGACCGGTGTCACGTGCTCCGATGAGTTGCCAGGCGCGGGCGATGCCGACGAGGAAGAAGACGACGGTGAGCACCGCCAGCGTCTTGATGGCCGTCCCGTCGTGGTCGTCGCCGATCAAGGCCACCGCCACGACCAGCTGGTAGGCGAAGACCAGCCCCTGGAGTACAAGGAGTCGGACCTTGTGCCAACGCTGACGCAGCTCACCGGCGCGCACCGAGACGATGATGAAGGCGATGCACGAGGCGATGCCGCCGATGGCCACGACCAACGCGGCGAGGCCGAGGTCGATCCCGGGGATCAGGGCGAAGAGCGACACCGTGAGCGCGTCCGTGAGGGCGGAGAACGCGACACCGGCGCGGATGTCGAACTCGACCTGCTGCGCGGCGGTCGGTTCGGCAGGCGCGACGGAGATCGCCACGAACAGCAGTCCGATGAGGGCACCGGCCACTCCGGCGCTGCTCGCGAAGAACACCGAGAAGTCAGAGGGGACCAAGACGCGAACAGTAGCCCTGCTCTTGGTCAGCCGTGCGTGAGCCCGCCCCGAGGGCCGGCGCCGGTCTTAGCTCTTCGTGAGCGTCGCCAGGTCCTCGTCGAGCGTGGCCGTGATCCGCTCGACCACCGGCGCGCGCAGGGCCAGCTTGGTACGGGCCACCACCGGGCCGTGCAGGTCGGCGAGCTCGGCTGCGTAGGTCATGGACCGATCGACCACCTCGTCGGAGCCGACGACCTCGTCGAGGAAGCCGAGCGCCACCGCGCGCTCGGGGCTCACGACGCGGCCGAACAGGACATCCTCGAGCCCGGTGGCCGACAGGCGGTAGCGGGCCAGCTCCGCTGCGAAGAGCGGGAGCGGCAGCCCGATCTGGGTCTCGTTCAGGCCGATCTTGAACTCGCCGTCGGCGCCGATCCGGTGGTCACCGGTGAAGAGCAGGATGCCGCCGAAGGCGAGCGCATGGCCGGTGCAGGCGATGACGAGTGGGGCGGGGAACGTGAAGAGGCGCAGCAGCAGCTCGGCACCGCGGTGCAACAGCGCGCGCATCGGCTCGTTCCCCGACGTCATGGTGGCCAGGTCGAAGCCGGCCGAGAACCGGCCCGGGCGCCCAGCGAGGACCACGGGGGCGCGAAGCGACTCGGCAGCGTCGAGCGCACCGAGCAGCTCGTCGATGAGCTCGTGGGAATAGGCGTTGGCCTTCCCATCGTCGACGGTGACGACCGCCACGTCGTCGCGCAGCTCACAGGTGACACTGGCCACGGGGGCCTCCTTGCTCGAAGGTGCGTGCCGGGCCTGAGGGTGCCGGCCCGGTCCACACGACCGAAGGGCACTCTATCGAGCGGGAGGGGGGTGCCCTTGGCCGGACCGCTCAGCTCCTGGGAGCGTCGTGGCGAAGTCGAGGTGGACGACGACCGCCCGACAGAAGACCGGCGACCCGGCACGCCTTCGGACCCACGATTCGCGCACCCACGTTCGAGACGGCTCCGCCACGGGCGCGAGCGCACTCACACGGTGCAGTTGTCGCCCTCGCAGGCCACCGTGGCGTCGGGGGTGATGACGGTGAGTGGGTGCGCCCTGTCCCACGCCCGGTTCAATACCCCGAGAATCGTGTCGGCGTCCTGGGCGCCGGGGATGCCGAAGCGCCCGTCGACGACGAAGAAGGGGACGCCGCTCACGCCGAGCTCCTGCGCGTCTGCCTCGTCGGCTCGCACCTCGGCTGCGAACGCCTCGCTCTCGAGCACCTCTCGCACCGCCACCGGATCGAGGCCGACCTCTGCGGCCAGCAGCACCAGGGTGTCGTGCTCGCCAATCGGCTCGCCCTCGGTGAAGTAGGCGACGAACAGGCGCTCTTTCAGCGCGTCTTGCAGCCCGAGGCCGCGGGCGAAGTGCAAGAGGCGGTGGGCGTCGAAGGTGTTGCCCGGCTTCGCGTCGGCGAAGTGGAACTCGAGTCCCTCGGCGGCGGCCATCGCCGTCAGGTTCTCGTTGGCGGCAACGGCCTGCTCACGGCTGATGCCGTACTTGCGCGCCAACCGGCCGACGTAGTCCCCCTCCCGGCGGCGAGGGGCATTCGGGTCGAGCTCGAACGCCCGCCACTCGACTTCGACCTCGTCGGCGTGCTCGAACCGGCTCATGGCCGACTCGAACCGGCGCTTGCCAATGGCGCACCACGGGCACACCACATCGGAATAGATCGCAACCTTCATGCCTTGTCCAACCTTCCCGAAGCCCACGGCATTCCCCCCGGGGAGCACGCGACGCCGTTTGCAAGACCAAGCGCAGGGTAGCTCTCAGCCATCGGCCCACTCCGGGCCAGCGAGCACAAGGAGACATCATGGCCGACGCCATCACGTTGTTGCGGGACGACCACCGCACTGTCGAAAAGCTGTTCAAGTCCTTCGAGAAGGCGGGTGAGAACGCAGCCGTCACGAAGAAGCGGCTCGTCAAGTCGATGATCGAGGAGCTCTCGGTGCACGCGGCGATCGAAGAGCAGGTCTTCTACCCGGCGGTGCGCGCCGAGGTGAGCGGGACGAACGACGAGGTCCTCGAGGCGCTGGAAGAGCACCACATCGTGAAGTGGGAGCTCTCCGAGCTCGACGGGCTCGACCCGGCCGACGAACGCTTCGGCGCCAAGGTCACCGTGCTCATCGAGAACGTTCGCCACCACGTGCGCGAGGAGGAGGGCCAGCTGTTCCCTGCCGTCCGGGCCGCACTCGGCCGCACGCGGCTCGCGGAGCTCGGTGCCGACCTCGAGGCCATCCGCCGGGTCGCCCCGACGAAGCCGCACCCCCGCAGCCCCCAGGAGCCGCCGGCCAACCTGGTGGTGGGTGCGGTCGCCGGGATGGTCGACCAGGCCACCGAGACGGTCAAGCGGGTCGCCCGGCGCGCCTGACGCCCCGCTGGTGCGGCCGGGGCCGGGCCGCCCTGGCAGGATCGGTGCATGCACGCGTCCCGCTTCGTGCGCGGCCTGGCCGATGTGCTCGGTGCCGAGCACGTGCTGACCGACCCCGACCTCGTCGCCTCCTACACGCGGGACTGGACGGGTCGCTATCTCGGCACCACGGCGGCCGTGCTGCGGCCGGCCGACACCGCGGAGGTGGCAGCCGTCCTGTCGCTGTGTGCTGACGAGGGCCAGCCCGTCACCCCCCAGGGCGGCAACACCGGCCTCGTCGGGGGGAGCGTCCCCCTCAGGGGGGAGCTGGTGCTCAGCCTGAGGCGGCTTCGCGCCCTCGGCGAGATCGACGCCGCAGCCGGCCAAGTCACGGCCGGGGCGGGGGTCACCGTGGGCGACCTCCAGGCAAGCGCGAGGGCGGCGGGCTGGGCCTACGGCGTGGACCTGGCCAGCCGGGACTCGGCGACGGTCGGCGGGACGGTCGCCACCAATGCCGGGGGCCTCCGGGTCCTGCGCTACGGCGACACGAGGGCCCAGTTGCGCGGCATCGAGGCCGTGCTCGGCACCGGCTCGGTCATCTCGCACCTCGGCGGGCTCGTCAAGGACAACACGGGCTATGACCTAGCGGGCCTGCTCTGCGGCAGCGAGGGGACGCTCGGCGTGGTGACCGCGGCACGCCTCGCACTCGTGGCGCCCGCCGCCGAGCGCGTCGTCGCGCTGCTCGCCTTCGCAACCACGCCCGCAGCGGTGTCGGCCGGGCAACTGCTGCGCCGGGAGGTCGCGTCGCTGTCGGCGGCCGAGTTGTTCTTCGACGCCGGTCTTGCCCTCGTCTGCCGGGCCACCGGTTCGGCACCGCCGTTTGCGGCCGCCCACCGCGCCTACCTCCTGGTCGAGGCCTCAGGCGCCGAGGACCCCTCCGCCGGCCTGGCGGCCGGCATCGCCGCGCTGGACGGGGTCGCCGACGTCGCGGTGGCCGTCGAACCGAGGGCGATGGCCGGGCTCTGGCACTACCGCGATGCGCACACCGAGGCCATCCAGACGCTCGGCCAGCCGCACAAGCTCGACGTGACGCTCCCCGCCTCGCTCCTCGCCGCCTTCTGCGAGGAGGCTCCCGCGGTCGTTGCCGGCGTGGCCCCTCACGCGGCCACCTGGCTGTTCGGTCACGTGGCCGACGGCAACGTGCACGTGAATGTGACGGGCATCGGGCCCGACGACCCGGCGGTCGACGAGGCGGTCCTCACCCGTGTGGCCGAGCTCGGGGGGAGCATCTCGGCCGAGCACGGCATCGGGGCCCAGAAGCGGTCGTGGTTGGCACTCAACCGGAGCCCGGCCGAGCTCGAGGCCTTCAGGGCGCTCAAGCGCGCCCTCGACCCGGCGGGCATCTGCAACCCGGGCGTCCTGCTCCCGGCGCCGTAGCGATCGGCCCGCGCACCCTCGAGCAGCTGGTGCCTGAGGGCCGAGGCGGTGGCGGCGCTCAGGCCGAGGCCCTTCGTGAAGTACGCCTGCACCGACCCGAAGTGCTGGTTCATGGAGCTGACCGAGGCCTGCAGGGCACGAGGGCCGTACGCCGAGCACCGCCAGGATCACCGCAGCGCTGCCTCCCTCCGAGACGTAGCTCGCAACAGCCGGCTTGCACTACGGCAGGACGTAGGTGTTCGACGCCAGATAGTCCTGCCGCACCCTCGCCATGGGGACGCCAAGCTGGAGGAGCAGTGCCGGGTGACCCCGCCCGTTCAGCTGGCGGACCCGTTACCCGACTGTGCGGCGACCGGCCCGGCACCGGGTGCACAGCGCCCGGCGGCGGCCGCGAAGGCCGCCGAGCGCTCCCGGTAGTCGTGGAACTGGCCGAAGGACGGGGCGGCCGGCGAGAGCAGCACGATCCCGCCCGGGCGGGCCCACGAGAATGCCCGGTCCACGGCATCATCGAGCCCAAGGGTTTCGATCACCGCCACGTGGGCGGGGGCGCGGTCGCGCACCTCGGCGGCGATGCGCACGCCGCTCGCCGGCATGGCGACCACTAAAGTTTCGGCTGTCCGCTCCGCCAGAGCCTCGGCGAGCGGCGCGTAGTCGATTCCCCGGTCGTGGCCGCCGACGAGCAGCGCGACTCGCTCGTTCGCAAAGGTGTCGAGCGCGGCGAGCGTCGGGAGCACGTTCGTCGAGAGGCTGTCGTCGACGAAGCGCACGCCGTCGACCTCGCCGATTGTTCGCAGGCGGCTCTCCAACGGCACGAACCCGGCCGTGGCGCTGGCGAGCTCCTCGTCGTTCGCCCGCACGCCGAAGTGCTCGAGGATATGGCGGGCGAGCTCGGCATTGCGCCGATTGTGCTCCCCGGCCAGCCCGAGCCCCGTGCTCCAGCCACCCGCCTGGTCGAGCCCGACCCAGCGCACCTCGGGGCCGAGGAGCGCGGCATGGCGGCGGAGCTCCGCGCTGTCACCGTTGGCCACCGTCAGCACCGCTCCCGGCCGCGTGCACAGCGAGAGCTTGTCGGCCACGTAGTGCTCGGCGTCCCCGTGCCAGTCGAGATGGTCGGGTGAGAGGGAGGTCACGACCACGAGCGGGGGCGACGAGGCGACGTCGGTCGCCTGGAAGCTCGAGGTCTCGATCACCCAGGCGTCGGGGTCGGCATCGACCCCCGGGTCCCACGGCGGCTGGCCGATGTTCCCCCCGAGCACCGTCGAGACGCCGAAGCTCGCGAGAAGGTGGCCGGCGATGGCCGTGGTGGTGCTCTTGCCCTTGGTCCCCGTGACGCAGACCACCCGGTCGCGGTCCACCTCTTCGAGCCAGAGGCCGAGGCCACCGGCGACAGCCACCCCGCGGCGCTCCAGCTCGGCGACGTCGTCGCGGTAGCGGCTGATCCCCGGGGCTTTGATCACCACCTCGACGCCGAGGAGGGCCTCGAGCCCGCCGGCGTCGGTGGCGAGCACCTCGCGGCCGTCGGGGCGCGGTGCGCCGGGGCTGTCGTCGACGAGCACGGCGTCGATACCGAGCGCGCCCAGTCGGCGGAGTGTCGCCTCGCCCTCGACGCCGAGGCCCCACACGGCAAGTCGAGCACCGCGCAGGTCCGACCACGACAGCCGTGGCCGGGGGCTCATGTGGGGTCCGGGCGGTAGCCGGGGGGGACCCGGTCGGTCCCGAGCGGCTCGAAGTACGACGACGTGGGCGCCCCCATGTCGCCCACCACCCGGGCCAGCGCAGCGCGCAGCTTCGAGAGGACCGGCTCGCCGGCGCGGTCGGGCCGCTCCGCCGTCAGGGTGAGCGCCGCACGGCACTCACCCACATCGCCGACGCACTCGAACGGCTTGTCGGACTCGGAGATCCCGAGCAGTGTGGCGAAGCGGTGCTCGAGCGAGCTGTTCTCGAGCGGCTCGTTGCCGTCGAAGATGTGCCGCAATGCGGCGGGCTCGAGGAACGGCGCGAGCACGAGGTCGATGAAGCAGCACTTGTCGCACTCACCGCACCAGTGGTCGAGTCGGCGCGCCGGGTCGATCGAAAAAGCGCGGTTGCAGCTACGGAAGACCGGGTGGTACTCGGCTAGGCGGGCGAAGCGCTCGGCCACCCACAGCTCGCTCTTGGAGCGCAGGAGCGAGAAATAGGTGAAGCGCCCGCCCAGGTTCTCCTCGAGCACGCGGGCGAAGCGCGCCTCGAAGTCGAGGCTCTTCGAGTACTGGTGATTGACGGCTCGACCACCTACCTCCAGGTTGGGGGACGACGCCGACCACTCGTTGGACATGACCACCGCGTCCCGGCCAGTGGCGACGGCGGCCGTGACGGCGATGGCGGAGAGGATCCCGGTGACCGGCACGTGCCCGTTCAAGAACCCCGCACCCCGGTCGAGCACCTGGGGGTCGAGCGCCCGCTCGGCGCGCACCACCGGCAGGCCCGTCACCGCCAGGGGCCGCTCGATGGCATCGAAGTGGTCACCCCGGCGGCTCACGACGAACAGGGCGGTGCCGGGGTGGTGCCGGCGGACCTCCTCGGTGGTGACGATCGAGTCGATCCCGCCGCCGAAGGGCACGAGGGGGGAACCACCGGCCGGCTCGAACTCGACGGCGTGCGGCTCGGCGAGCGGTCCCTCGAAGGTGAGCCCGCTCAGGTCGATGCCGTTGCGGTAGGCGAACTCGCCGAGGCCGTCGAGATAGAAGGCGCGCAGCCAGTCTCGTTCGGCCGGGGTGGTGGGTGTTGCCCCGAAATCGATGACCGGCGGGGCGGCGGTCTTGTAGTACGAGATGCCCGCCGCCAAAAAGACGAGCCGTGCCGCGGCGCGCGCTGCCGCGGTGTCGAGTCCGGGACCCGGGGTGAGCCGGACCTCCTCGACGAACCGGCGGGAGCCGAGGACATAGGAGCAGGTCACGACGCCGGTGCCGGCATCGAGGTGATGGTGCTCGTACTCGAATCGGATCGGGTCCGACGACGTGGTCATGAGGGCAACTTCCGGCCGGTGGACGCTCCATGCTATGGGCGCCACTGCCGGGCGGCGGCGAGAGGCGTGGAGCCAGCGGTCAGGCGGTGAGCCTCGCCAGCAGCCCCTGGCGGCCGCAGGGCCGCACGTCGCGGTCGCTGAAGAACGGCCCACCCCCGCCCGTACCCACCGGCGAGCCGGCCAGGTGGGAATCCCGCACACCGACCTCGGCGAGGATGGCCCGGTTCGCCGCCACGAGATCGAAGAGCCAGCGCCCGGTGCCGTCGGGAGCGAGCACGTCACCGTGGCACCTTGGCAGGCACTCGACGACGAGGGCGGCGACCTCGGGGCCCACCTGGTACCTCCCCCGGTCGATGGCGGGCCCGAAGGCACCGAGCAGCCGGTCCGGTCGTGCCCCGAGTTCCTCCATGGCGTGCACGGTGGCGGCGGCCACCCCGGCCACCGTCCCGCGCCACCCCGCGTGGGCGCAACCAAGCACACCGGCGACCGGGTCGACGAGAACCACTGGGACGCAGTCGGCACTCAGGACGGCGAGCACCACCGATCGAGAGGTGGTCACCATGGCGTCGGCGGCGGCGAGGCACGACTCGACGCTCTCGGCACCGCGGCCGGCGTCGCCCGCCCGGACCACCGCCACTGCGTTGGAGTGGACCTGGTTGACGAAGACGAGGTCGGAGAGGGCCGCGTCGAGCGCCCCCGCCGCCCGCCGTCGGTTCTCCACGACCGACGCATGGCGGTCGCCCACGTGCAGGCCGAGGTTCATGGTGGCATAGGGCCCCACGCTGACCCCTCCCGCCCGGGTGGTGGCCACCACCTCCACGCCCGCGCCGAGGCTCGGCCACTCGAGCAGCTCGATGCCGCCGCGCCGCGTGAACCGTCCCGCCTCGACGAGTGCCATTGCCTCGATCCCGCTCAGGACTCGACCGGCGTGCCACCGACCGAGCGGCGCATGGCGGCGTGCAGCCGGTTCGGGGTGAGGACGCCGAGGTAACGGTCCTCCTCGTCGACCACCGGGACCCAGCGCACGTCGTGCTGGAGCATCTCGCCCAGAGCGGCGCGCAGGGTCGTGCCGAGCGGCACCTGGACTGCAAACTTCTTCACGTGGGGCCCGACCGGGCCGTCGACGCCCGGCTCGAGCGACACCCAGCCGACGAGCGAGCGGTCGCCATCGACCACGACCGCCCACTTGGCATCCATCGCCTCGCCCTTGGCGCGTGCCTCGGCCATGGTGGTGTCGGGGCTCACGCCGGGGGGTTCGGCCAGGTCGCCCTCCTCGATCTTGACCACGGCCAGCCGGCGCACTCCGCGGTCCGACCCCACGAAGTCCGCCACGAACGGGGTGGCGGGTCGGCCCAGCACCTCGGCGGGCGTGTCGTACTGTTCGAGCACACCGCCGGTGGAGAGCACGGCGATGCGATCCCCCAGCTTGGCCGCCTCCTCGATGTCGTGGGTGACGAAGACGATCGACTTCTTGAGCTCGTGCTGGAGCTCGAGGAACTGATTCTGGAGGCGCCCCCGGGTCACCGGGTCGACCGCGCCGAACGGCTCGTCCATCAACAGCACAGGAGGATCGGCCCCGAGGGCGCGCGCCACGCCGACGCGCTGGCGCTCACCGCCGGAGAGCTCATGGGGGAAGCGCCGCCCGTAGCTCGCAGGGTCGAGCCCCACCAGTTCCAGCAACTCGTTCACCCGGCGCTCCACGCGCCCGCTGTCCCAGCCGAGCAACCGCGGGACGGTCGCCACGTTGTCGAAGATGCGCCGGTGCGGGAAGAGGCCGCCCTGCTGGATGACGTAGCCGATGCCGCGTCGCATGTGGACCGGATTCTGGTCCAGCACGTTCTCACCGTTGATGAGGATGCGGCCAGAGGTCGGTTCGATGAGCCGGTTGATCATCCGCAGCGTCGTGGTCTTGCCGCATCCCGACGGGCCGACGAGCACGGCCAGCTCGCCGTCACCCACCTCGAGGCTGAGCTCGGCCACCGCCATGTTGTCGGGCCCGTAGCTCTTCGAGATCCGCTCGAGCGTGATCATTGAACCCTTACGTTAGTCATCGGGTTTGTCGGCTCCTCCTCCGTGACACCCGTGCTGCCCGGGCCTAGCGTGACGGCGACCCGCTCCCGTGCCGCATCGAAAGGACCATCGAGGTGCCAGCTGCCCGCCACCAGGACGACCTCACAGCGATCGCGGTCGAGGCATACGTCTACCTCTATCCCCTCGTCACCATGGAGCTCACACGCCGCCAGCTCACCAGCGGTGAGGACCCGAGCGCGGCCCGCGGCCCGATGGGGCGCTTCAACCATGCCCGCGCCTTCCCCGACGCCCGGTTCCGCTCCGTCGTGCGCCCCAACTTCGACACGCTGTACTCGACGGCGTGGCTCGATGTCGGCGCCGAACCTTTGCTCATCTCAGCCCCCGACAGCGGGGGCCGCTACTACCTGCTGCCGATCATGGACATGTGGACCGACGTCTTCGCTGCGCCCGGCACACGCACCACGGGCGGCAGCGCCATCGACGTCGCCCTCACCGTGCCGAGCTGGCGTGGTGAGCTCCCCGAGAAGATGCTGCGGATCGACGCGCCGACGCCCGTTGTCTGGATCATCGGGAGGACGAAGACCGACGGGCCGGCCGACTACCCGGCGGTCCACCACTTCCAGGACGCCCTGGCCGTCACGCCGCTGTCGTCGTGGGGGTCCGGCGCACCCTTGGTCGAGGCCCACACCGACCCTGACCTGGAGGAGAACGCCGAGACCCTCTCGGCCGTCGACGGGCTCTCGGCCGACGAGTTCTTCTCGCTCGCCGCCGCGCTCATGGAGCGCCACCCACCGCATCTCAGCGACTGGTCGATGGTGGCGCTCCTCGGGCGCATCGGCTTGACGCCCGGGCGCCCGTTCGACCCCGAGCCGGGGGTGCGCCGAACGCTCGGAGAGGTCCCAGCCGCCGCCCAGGCGCTCCTCGCCAGCCGCATGCCCCGGTTGGCGAACGTCGTCAACGGCTGGCAGATGAACCTGGACACGATGGGCGCCTACGGCAATTCCTACGTGAAGCGGGCCATCGTCACCAAGGTCGGGCTGGGGGCGGTCCCGGCGGAGGACTCGGTCTACCCGCTGCTCGTGGCCGACGCCGACGGCGCCGCACTCGACGGTGGCGCACGCTACGGGATCCACTTCGCCGCCGACGCCCTGCCGCCCGTGGACGCGTTCTGGTCGGTCACCATGTACGACGGGCGCGGGTTCCCCGTCGCCAACGAGCTCGACCGCCACGCGTTGGGCGACCGTGACCCGCTCGACTACAACGCCGACGGCTCGCTCGACATCTGGATCGGCCATGACAACCCGGGCCCCGCACGCGTGGCGAACTGGCTGCCGTGCCCCGAGGGCCGGCTCGGGGTGACCATGCGCCTCTATGCACCTCGGGCCCCGGTGCTCGACGGGACGTGGTCGCCGCCCCCGGTACGCCGGATCCCCTGAGGGTCCGACGGGTCCGGCAGGCCGGTCGGATCGGGGCCGTGGGAATGGTCCGCCAGCAGCCCGGGTAGCGTTTCGAAGATGTCGACGGCGACGCCGTTCTTCAAATGGGGCTACGTCACCTCCCAATGGGGCCAGATCAGCTCTGACCTCCTCCAGCACATCGCCCTGACCCTGCTCGCCGTGGCCATCGGAACCGTCCTGTCGATACCCCTCGCCATGCTCGCCTGGCGCTACCGGGCGGTGCGCACCCCGATCTTCGGCATCGCCAGCGCGCTCTACATCATCCCGTCACTCGCCCTGTTCGCCATTCTCGGGCCCATCACGGGCTACGTGGCGTCGTACCCGACCGCTGAGATCGCCCTCGTCGGCTACACGCTGCTCATCCTCATCTGGAACACGGTCGCCGGCCTCAACGCCGTCCCCGCCGAGGCCAGGGAAGCGGCGACCGCCATGGGCTACTCGCGCAACGCGGCGCTGCTGCGCGTCGACCTCCCACTCGCCCTGCCCTACATCTTCGCCGGGCTCCGGGTGGCGACCGCCACGGTCATCGGGCTGGTCACGGTCACCGCCCTCATCGGCCTGGGCGGCCTCGGCCAGCAGATCACCTACGGCTTCACCATCGGGTTCAACACGCCCATCATCGTGGGCCTCGTCTTCTCGGTCGCCCTGGCCGCGGTCTTCGACCTGCTCATCGTCGGGGTGCAGCGCCTCGCCGTGCCGTGGACGCGCTCCTCACGACGGGCGCGGGTGGTCTGATGAGCGACTGGGACCATTTCCGACACTTCATGGCCAGCGTGGTCGGCTGGTTCACCACCAGTGCCAACTGGACTGGCAGCTCGGGCATCCCCTACCTCTTCCTACGCCAGGCCGAGCTCTCGCTCGCCGTGGTGCTCGGTGCGCTGGTGGTGGGCGGCGGCATCGGCCTCGTACTCGGCCACACCGGCCGCGGCGGCCTGGTGGCGGTGAACGCGGCCAACGCCGCCCGGGCGGTCCCGACGCTCGCCCTCCTCACCCTCTTTGCCATCCAGCCGTCGATCTCGCTCAAGTGGGGTGGCTTCCTGGCCGCCTTTCTGGCGCTGCTCATCCTCGCCATCCCGCCCATCCTCACCAACACCTACGTCGGCATGCGCGAGGTCGATGCCGACGTGCGCGACGCGGCGAAGGCGATGGGCCTGACGGGGGGGCAGGTGCTGCGTCGGGTCGAGTTGCCCCTGGCCACCCCCTTTCTCATGGCGGGGATCCGGACCTCTTCGATCGAGGTCGTGGCCACTTCGACGCTCGCCGCCTATGTGAGCTACACGGACCTCGGGACGCCGGTGATCTCGGGGCTCTCCACGGAGAACACCGTCGAGGCGTTCTCCGGGGCCATCCTGGTGGCGGTATTGGCCGGAGCGGTGGCCCTCGGTCTCGGGGTGCTGGGACGGGCGATCACGCCGCTGCCCATCCGTCACACCCGCTCCGGCACGGCACTCACGACGGCGTGAGCCATAGTGAGCGCACTGCTTCTTGACAAATCCGAGCGAACTAGTAATATTTCAGTCCTGCGACGATTGGTTGAACCTCTCGACGCACAACCTGCTCCGAGCTGGTTTGGCAATTCGCTACCGATGGAAGGTTTCTCACATGTCCGCTGCACGCCGATTCCTCTTCGCAGTGCTCACCGTCGCCCTCGGTCTGGTGTTCGCCCTGCCCACCGCCGCTTCTGCCAGTTCCTCGAAGCCGACCATCACGATCGGCTCCACCAACTTCGAAGAGCAGGAGATCGTCGCCAACCTCTACGGCGATGTGCTCACGAAGGCCGGCTACCCGGTCAAGATCGAGCCGGCGCTCGGCACGAGGGCCGTCGTCGTGCCGGCGCTCGAGCACGGGCAGATCGACCTTGAGCCTGACTACGCCGCATCGCTGCTCGGCTTCCTCCACGGTGGCAACCCGCAGCCTGCGGGCACCAACATCGCCACCGCCATCCCCGCGGACCAAAAGGCCCTCGCCAGCTACGGCGTCACCGTGCTGCCGGCCTCGAAGGCCCTCGACACCAACGTCTTCGCGGTAACCAAGGCGACCGCCTCGAAGGACCATCTCACGACGCTCTCGAGCCTCAAGCCCTACGCGTCGAACCTGACGTTGGGCGGCCCGCCTGAGTGCCCGACCTTCGCCGGCTGCGAGCCCGGTCTGAAGAAGGTGTACGGCCTCGACTTTGCCGGCTTCAAGTCCCTCGACGAGGCCGGCCCGCTCAGCGTGGCCGCCCTCAAGAACGGTGAGGTCCAGGTCGTCGAGCTGTTCTCGAGCGACGGCAACGTGGTGAGCAACAACTTCGTCGCCCTCACCGACAACAAGCACCTCGAGGGCGCGGACTACATCGTCCCGGTCATCCGCAAGTCGGTCGACTCCTCGGGCGTGACCGCCGCCCTCAACACTCTCGACCAGAAGCTCACGACCGACGCCATCTCGAAGCTGAACCTCGAGGTGACCACCGGCCAGCAGCAGCCGGCTGCGGTCGCCAAGGCGTGGCTCGCTTCGGAGCACCTCGGCTGAGCGACATGCCCGGGCCCCGGCCCGTCGACGATCTACGACTCGATGGCCGGCCCGTGCGGCCGGCCATCGGCGATTCACGGGCCGTTCACCCGACCGGGAGATGCGCCGCGTAGCGTTGGCACAACGACGGGTGATGAGGAGCGGGGATGGGCGCACAGCGGCGGAGTGCCCTCGCAGTCGCCGTCGCGCTCGGCTTCGCCGGGTCCGTGCCGTTGGCCGCTGGCCTCGGTGCTGCGCCGGCGGCGGCCACGTCGCCCGGGCCGGGGGCCTACCAGAACCCGCTGCTCGCCGACGACGCCCCCGACCCCGACATCGTCGAGTCCGCGGGCACGTACTACGCGTTCACCACGCTCGGCCCCACGCTGTTCTCACCGAGCACCGACAGCTTCCAGCCCATCCAGCTCTTCACCTCGACGGACCTCGCCACGTGGACCCGGGTCCCGGGTACGGGCCCCCTCGGGGCCTACCCGCCATGGTCGAAGGACGCGCAGATCGGCTACCAGTTCGACACCTGGGCGCCGAGCGTGGCCCAGATCGGCGGCACCTGGGTCATGTACTACGCGATCGACGCCTCCTACGACGGCGTGCACTGCCTGGCGGTGGCCACGTCGACCTCGGTCGCCGGGCCTTATGCGACGCAGGGCTCCCCCCTCCTCTGCCAACGGGGGGCGGGGCCGACAGGTGCCGCCCTCGGCGGGAGCCTCGACCCCGACCTGGTGGCCGCACCGGGGGGCACGGACTACCTGGTCTGGAAGAGCAACGACGGTAGTTCGACCGGGCCGGCGTTCCTCTGGTCCGAGGCACTGGCACCCGGTGGCCTCTCGTTCGCCCCCGGCACGTCGCCGACGGTGCTCATGACCCAGACCCAGCCCTGGGAGTCGACAGTCGAGAACCCCTCCATGGTCGAGGACCAGGGCATCTGGTACCTCTTCTACTCGGCGGGCTATTACGGCGATTCGACGTACTCGGTGGGCTACGCCGTGTGCGCAGGGCCGACCGGACCGTGCTCGAAGCCGGCGAACCACCCCATCTTGGGGTCGGCCGGCGCGGTGGTCGGCCCCGGTGGGGAGTGGGCGTTCCAGGACCAAGCGGGGAACTGGTGGATGGCGTACGCCGCCTGGACGGCGGGCGAGGTGGGCTATCCGCAGTGGGCGCGCTCGATGCGGATGGACCCGCTGTGTTTCGCCGACGGTGGGCAGGGCGGCGGCGGCAACCCGGTGGTCCTCGGGCCTTCGGCGGGGCCTGAGCCCTTCGCCCAGTCCTGTCCCGCCCTCGACCCCGCGGGCGGCTACCGCATGGTGGCGTCCGACGGGGGCCTCTTCTCCTTCGGGCGGGCGCCCTTCTACGGCTCGCGAGGTGGCCTGAGCATCGGGGCGCCCATGGTGGCGGTGGCCGACGACCCCTCGACCGGCGGGTACTGGGAGGTCACCTCGAGCGGGCAGGTCTACACCTTCGGCGGCGCCCGTTACGACGGCGCCCCGGGCGGTGTGCACGACATCGTGGGAATGGCGGCATCCCCCGATGGCGGCGGGTACTGGCTGGTCGCCTCCGACGGCGGCATCTTCGCCTACGGCGATGCCGGGTTCTACGGCTCGATGGGCGGGCAACGGCTGAACTCTCCCGTGGTGGGCATGGCCGCCGCCCCCGACGGGCTCGGCTACTGGCTGGTGGCCGCCGACGGGGGGATCTTCTCCTTCGGCGACGCGAGCTTCTTCGGCTCCGCCGGCTCCTTGCACTTGAACCGGCCGGTGGTGGGGATGGCGGCGATGCCCAACGGGCTCGGGTACTGGCTGGCCGCCTCCGATGGCGGTGTCTTCGCCTACGGCGACGCCCCGTTCCGGGGCTCGACCGGGGGCCTGACGCTCAACCGGCCGGTTGTCGCCATGATGGCCGACGGCGTCGGGGGCTACTGGCTCGTGGCGTCCGACGGGGGCATCTTCTCCTTCGGCGCGGCGCCGTTCGAGGGCTCGGCGGGCAGTTTCACCCTCAACAAGCCGGTGGTGGGCGCGGCCCCGGGCTGAACCAGCCCGGGCCCGCCGCTCAGCTGGGCGGGTCGGTGACCGGCAGGCCGGCCCGCTTCCAGGCGGCGAAGCCGCCGTCGAGGTCGGTGGCGTTCATGAGGCCGAGGTCCTGCAGTGAGGCGGCCGCCAGGCTCGAGGCGTAGCCCTCCTGGCAGAGCACCACAACCGGCCGCCCGGGTTCGTCGGTGACGGCGGGGTGGCGGTCGGGGCTGGTCGGGTCGAGGCGCCATTCGAGATTGTTGCGCTCGATGACCAGCGCCCCGGGGATCGAACCGAACTCGGCGCGCTGGGCGGCGGGGCGGATGTCGACGAGGAGCGCCCCCTCACGGGTGAGGCGCGCCGCCTCCTCGGGGCCGACCCGGTCGAGGGCTGCGCGCGCGGCGGCGAGCTGCTCGTCGACGCGGCTCACCTAGGGGGTCCAGTTGCTCTCGGCCCGCTCGTCGGTGCGCTCGGCGACCATTGCACCGTCGACCAGGCGGTAGAAGGTCATCCGCTCGAGCGGCGGCGAGTAGACGTGCACACTGGTGGCGCGCCCGGTGCCAAGGTTGACGATGCCGTGGATGTGGTTCTCGGAGAACGAACGGCCGCCCCCGGCGTCATGGGGCCGGCGCACCCACTCGCCGTCGGCGTCAGCCGTCGTCTCCGACAGGCTGCCGGCCAGGACGGCGAAGGCGCCGGCGGAGCCACCGTGGTCGTGGAGCTCGAGGTAGCCGTCGACCGGCCAATCGATCGCCCAGACCTCGTAGTCCTCGCCGTGCGAGAGCAGGCCGTAGGTGCGCGCATCGCGTCGCCCGTGGCGCTGCGCCCACGAGAGCGCCACATCGGCGTGCCGGCGGGCGACGGCGAGCAGGTCGATGCTCTGACAGTGCTGATCGTCCGAGTCCGAGACGTCGTGGGCTTCTCGCACGATGACGGTCACTGCGCCTCCTTGTTCAGGCGGTTCACTTCTTGTTGCGCCTATTGCCGACAAACTTAGTCGGGTTTCGGCCGGTCGGCCAGCAGCCACGCCGCAGGCCTGTGACCTCGGCCAGCGAGACGGCTGGCGCGGCGTCAGCCGCAGGAGCCGGCCGTGATGCTCACCTGCACCGTGCCGGACCCCGTGGCGTTGTCCACGACGAGGTGGGCCGCCCCCGGCGGCGAGTCGAAGGTGCCGCCGTCGACGGTGGCGCAATAGCCGTTCGGGTAGTGCGTCCTCGCCACGAAGATGACCGTTGGAGCGCTCGAGGTGGCGGGCCGCTGGTAGGTGAGGGAGAACGCGCCGGATCCGGGGTCGAAGGAGTAGGCGCTCGGCACCCCGTCGATGGCCTGGGGGTAGGTACGAGACAGGACGGTGGCGGTCGGGGCGAGGGCCCCGGTCGGCGATGCCAGCGCCTCGTCGGAGCTTCCCGTCGGGTCGTCGTAGTACTTCCACGACCAGTAGGCCCAGCCGAGCTGTAAGAGGTCGGTGGTGTCGGTCACCTGCTCGAGGAGGTTCGGGTCCGAGCTCGCTCCGAACTCGGAGAGGAACCAGGCTGGGCCCCCGGGCTGGGCCCGCGATGTGAGCTGCGGGCGGTCCCGCGAGCGCCGCAGGAGCGACGCGAGGATCTGGCCCGAGCAGGCGTCCACACTTGTCGGGTCCCCGGTCACCGGTGAGCGCGACTCGCAGTAGGAGTGGACGTTGAAGACCAGGCGGGGAAAGGTCATCGGTCCGAGCAGGTTGGGCTTGCCGTGGATCGAGTAGATGTCGGGTTCGATGAAGACGAGGTGATGGGGGTCGGCGGCCTCGATTGTCGGGACCACCCCGTTGCGCGGGTCGCTCTTCGGGCACACGATCGGTTTGTCGTCCGCGGCCAAGCGACCCGGGCGGGCGCGACCGGTGTAGAAGCACTCGAGGTCGATGGCGAAGGACACGGTGTCGTCGAGGCGGTACTCACGCGAGAACGGCTCGTTGTAGGGGTCGTAGCCGGCGATCCAGGGATTGTCGGCGAACGAGTGTGCGACAGCTCCCCACACGCGGTCGTACTCTCCCTGGAGATCGCCCGTCACGTCGTTGCCCCAGAAATGGGCGACGGCGATGTCGAGGGTCGGGTTGTGGTAATTCTGCGACCACCGGCCCCCGAGGGCGACGATCGGCAGCCCGTCGGTGCAGACCGCCCAGGCAGGAGCGCCCTCACCCCGGTAGAGGCTGTTGTAGACGTCCTGGTGCATGTCGAGCAGGGTGTAGATGCCGTAGCGACCGAGCAGGTCCACCACCGCGGCCACCTTTGCCAGGTAGGCGCGCACGGTGGCCGCCGAGTACATGTGGGGGTTCGCCGGCGCGCCGGGCGTGCAGACGGCGGGCTGGTTCGGGCCGCCGGCGCCCGGTTCGAGGCCCTGCCAGAGCATCCCGAGGCGCACGACGTTGAAGCCGAGCCGGGCGATGGTCCGGGCGTCGGCGGCGTCGAAGGTGTTGGGCTGGCCGGGCGTCACCGTCAGCTCGTAGGGCGCGAGCTTGTAGACCGCGTTGACCCCGTGGAGGATGACCACCCGGGAGTACTGGTCCCGCAGATACGGGCCGCCCGGAGCGCTGAGGAACCCGCTCAGGGTCGAGGCGGCCTCGCGCGGGGCGCTCGGGTACCGGACCTGGGCGGCGATCGCCTTGGGGGAGCTGTACTGCTCGCCCGACTCGGCGGCAGGCGCCTCGGAACAGGCGGTGGCCACGACGGCAATGACGGCCAGGAGGGCCCCCGCGGCGATGCCGCGGCGCGGCACGCGGCGCCGGGTGCTCACACGCCGGGAAGGACCAGGGAGTCCCCGGCGCGTGCGGCTTCCCTGTTCACTGCTGCCCTGCTGGCGCGCTCGGCGTGAAGACGACCGGCATCGACTCGATGCCCGAGACGAAGTTGGCCTGGCGGCGCTCGAGCGTTCCGTCACCGGCCCGGGCCATGTCGGGGAGCCGGGCCAAGAGCCGCTCGAACATCACCCGCAGCTCGAGGCGGGCCAGCTGGTTGCCGAGGCAGAAGTGCGCGCCGAAGCCGAAGGCCAGATGGTCGTTGGGTTGGCGGGCGGTGTCGAAGCGCTCGGGCTCGGCGAACACGGCCTCGTCCCGGTTCGCCGATGGGTAGAGGAGGAGGAGCTGCTGGCCCTCCTCCAAGTGCTTGCCGGCGAACTCGGTGTCGGCGGTGACGGTGCGCGCCATGTTCTTGATGGGCGTCACCCAGCGGAGCATCTCCTCGACGGCCACCGGGAGCAGGGCGGGGTCCCGGCGAAGGAGCGCCGACTGGTCGGGGTGGGCGAGCAGCTGCTCCATGCCACCGGTGAGCACGTGGCGGGTGGTCTCGTCCCCGCCGATCAGGATGAGGAGGGCCTCGTAGAGGATGGAATCGTCGTCGAGACGGTCGCCGTCGACCTCGGCGTGGGTGAGCAACCCGATCAGGTCGGACTCGTCGCCGGTGCGTCGCCGGTCCTGAATCACCGGCCGCACGTAGGTGCTGTAGGCGTCGAATGCCCTGAGCATCGCCTCGACGAGGGCGGGGTCCTCGGTGCCGAGGCCACGCAAGAGATCGTCGGACCAGCCGAGGAGGTCGGCGCGGTCCCCGGCCTCCACACCCAAGAGGTTGCCGATGACGATCATCGGGAGCGGTGCGGCGATGTCGGCGACGAAGTCGCAGCCGCCGCTTGTGCAAACCCTGTCGATGATCTCGTCGCACACGGCGGTGACCGTGTCCTCGAGGGCGCGCACACGGCGGGGGGTGAAGCCAGCGCTCACGAGCCGGCGGCGACGCACGTGGTCGGGGGCGTCCATGTCGATCATCATCGGCAGGGCACCCGAATCGGGCCGGGCGCCGGCCGCGTTCGAGAAGCGGGCGGTGTCCTTCGAGACCGCCTTGACGTCGGCATGGCGTGCGATGCCCCAGACGCCGTTGGCGGCGTCGAAGTGGACGGGGTCGTGTTCGCGCAGCCATGCATAGGTCGCATGCGGCTCTGCGCCGTAGAACGATCCGGCGAGCAGGTCGATCGCAGGCTCGGTCTCGGCTGCAGTGTGCATGGCACCCTCTTCTGGTCGCTCGTTGACGCCGGCCACGGTAGCGCAGCGTTCTTGAGAATTTCCCTAGGCTGGCCGGCGATGGCGAGCTCTCGACACCTCGCTGGCTCGTCGCTGCCACGTACCGCGCTCCTGATGGTCGGCGTGCTCGTCATCGAGCTCGGGTTCGTCTTCTCCTACGTGGGCGGCCTCGGCCACCCCTATCCCCACGGCCTGCCGATCGCCATCGTCGGGCCCGCGTCCGAGCAGAAGCTCGTCATCGACAAGATCCACGCAGCCGGGGGCCAGTTCGACCCGATCCCCTCGCCGAGCGTGGCCGCCGCGGTGGCGGCCATCCACGACCACAAGGTCGACGCCGCGTTCGTGATCGGCGCCGACAACGACCACGTGATCGTGGCCCAGGCCCCGAGCCCGGCGGTCTCGACCGCCGTGCTCGCCACCGTGCGCCAGCTCGAGGCGCAGGTCCACCGCACCTTCACGGTCACGACCATCGTCCCACTCACCCGCAACGACCCCGAGGGCCTGGCCCCCTTCTACGTAGTGATCGGCTGGGTGGTGGGCGGCTATCTCGTGGCCAGCCTCCTGGCGCTGGCCCGCGGCACCGAGCCCAGCCTTCGCTGGGTCCTCGTGCGGCTCGGGGCCCTGGCCGCCTTCTCCGTGCTCTCGGGCATCCTCGGCTCGGTGCTCGTGGGCCCGGCGATGCACCTCATCCCGGGTGACATCTGGGCGCTCGCCCTCATCGGGACCCTGGTGGTCTTCGCCACGTCGACGGTCACCACCGCCTTCCAGATCGTCTTCGGCGAGCTCGGGATCGCGCTCGCCATCGTGGTCTTCGTCGTCGCCGGCAACCCCTCGGCCGGGGGCCCCTACCCGAGGGAGCTGCTCAATGGCGTGTGGCGGGCCATCGGGCCCTACCTGCCCAACGGCGCGGGCCTCGACGCGGTCCGCAACATCGGCTACTTCGGGTCGGCCGACCTCGCCTCGTCGATCTGGGTGCTCCTCGTGTACTCGGCCGTTGGGGTGGGCGCGGTGCTGGCCGGGACCTGGTGGCGGGTCGAGCGCGAGCGGCGGCACCCGGGCTCGGGCGAGCCCACACCGCTGGGCGCGACGGCCTGAGCCGCACGTGGGGGCGGGGGTGACTAGGGTGCTCTCATGGCTGACCAGGCACGGTTCACCGACCTCGCCATGGAGTACATGCCGGCCCTCTACAGCGCCGCGCTGCGCATGACCCGCAACCCCTCCGACGCCGAAGACCTCGTCCAGGAGACCTATCTCAAGGCCTATCGCGCCTTCGGGGGCTTCGCCGAGGGGACGAACCTGAAGGCCTGGCTCTACCGGATCCTCACCAACACCTACATCAACACCTACCGGGCGGCGAAGCGGCGCCCGGAGATCTCCGACGTCGAAGACGTGGAGGACCTCTACCTGTACCGGCGCCTGGCGCCGGGCGACGGGCGGGTGGGTCGCAGTGCCGAGGACGTGGCGCTCGAGTCCTTCACCGACGAGGACGTGAAGGCGGCCATCGAGTCGCTGCCCGACGCGTTCCGCATCGCGGTGCTGCTCGCCGACGTGGAGGGATTCTCCTACAAGGAGATCGCCGAGATCACCGACGTGCCCATCGGCACGGTGATGAGCCGCATCCACCGGGGAAGAAGAGCCCTGCAAAAGGCGTTGGCAAACTCAGAGGCAGCACAGGGCCTGGTCGCAAGCGCGACCGGGCGGGCGCTCTAGGAGGAACAGGCAGTGACGGGCGACGTCCAGCGGACGAGCAACGACATGTGCGTGGAAACGGGCAACGGGGTCGACTGTGAGCAGGCGGTCCACGAGCTGTACCACTACCTCGACGGCGAGCTGACCCTGACGAGGCGCAGCGAGATCGCCGTGCACCTGGATCGGTGCGGCTCGTGTTCGGGTGCCGCCGAGTTCGAGGCCGAACTCCGCCAGGTCATCGCCAACCACTGCCGTGACCACGTGCCCGACTCGTTGCGCGAGCGCATCGCCGCATCCATCCACGAGGAGCAGCACCGTCACGGATCGAACGAGCCGGGGACCGACTGAGTCGGTGGAAGCGCCGAGCACCCCACTCGCGCCCGGGCGCCCTGAGGCATCGAGCGCCCGGGTGGACTGGGGCACGGCCGAGCGGGTGGCCGGTTGGGTCGTCCGCCGGCAGTCGATGCCCGCGGGGTACCGCCCCGACGCACTCCAGACGCAGTTCGACGAGCTGACCCGTGAGGCCGAGGGCCTCGTGGTCGCCGCCACCGGCCTCGAACCCGCCGGTCCCGCCCGGGCCCGGGTGACCGACCGGCTCGGCTGGGTCCGGGCCAACGTGGGCTCCATGCAGCGCCTGCTCGCACCGACCTTGGAGCGCTACGAGGCGCGCCGCAAGCAGAGCCCCTTCGCGCCGTTCTTGGCGGCACTGCCACCGCAACTCTCGGGCTTCGGCCGCACCGCCAGCGGCGCCGAAGTGGGCGCGCTGCTCGGTTGGATGAGCCAACGCGTCCTCGGCCAGTACGACCTCTTGTTGACCGACGAGTTCCCCGAGGACCAGGACCTCGTCTATTACGTCGGCCCGAATGTGGTGGCCATGGAGCAGCGCTACGGCTTCGCCGAGCGCGAGTTCCGCCTCTGGCTCGCCCTCCACGAGGTGACCCACCGTTGCCAGTTCACCGCCGTGCCGTGGCTGCGCGACCACTTCGTCTCGCTGGTCGACTCCGGGCTCGAGCCCTTCGCCTCTGACCCCTCGCACATGGCGGACTCCTTGAAGCGCGCGGCGGGGGAGTGGCGCGCCGGGCGCAGCCCGCTCGACGACGCCGGCGTCCTCGGCCTCATTGCCACCCCCGCCCAACGCGAGGCCCTCCAGCGCATCCAGGCGCTGATGAGCCTGCTCGAGGGGCACGGCGACGTGACCATGGACCGGGCCGGGGCGGCAGCCGTCCCCGGGGCCGAGCGCTTCGCCCGGGTCCTCCATGACCGGCGCCAGTCGGTGCGCGGCCCGACAAAGGTCCTCCAGCAGATCCTCGGCATCGAGGCGAAGATGCGCCAGTACGCCGAGGGCGAGAAGTTCGTCCACGCCGTCGAGGTGGCGGGCGGACCCGAGTTGTTCAACTCGGTCTGGCGTGGGCCCGAGTGGCTGCCGTCGCTCGCCGAGATCCGCGACCCGGCCGTCTGGCTGAGCCGCGTCGGCGCGTCCCCCGCACTCGGGTGAGCGGCGTGGGCACGGCGCCCGCGCCGGCGCCGGGCCCCCGGATCGAGCCGCTCACCAGCGGCGAGTTGGCGACCGCCACCGACGAGCTGCTCGGTCGCTGCTGTTTCCCGGCCCCTCCGGGGCGCATCAGCTGCGCGGTGTCCGGCGGTGCGGACTCGTTGGCTCTGCTGGCCCTGGCCGTGGCGAGCGGCCTCCAGGCCACGGCGGTCCACGTGGACCACGGGCTCCGAGCGGGCTCGGCGGTCGAGGCTGCCACCGTGGCCGCCGCGGCCGCCCGCCTCGGGGCCGGTTTCGAGGCCCGAACCGTTTCCGTGGACGACGGTCAGAACCTCGAGGAGCGGCTGCGCACCGCTCGCTTCGCGGCGTTGCCGGCGGCGGTGGCGACCGGGCACACCATGGACGACCAGGCCGAGACCGTGCTCGCCAACCTGCTGCGCGGCAGCGGCCTCGACGGGCTGGCGGGCATGGCCCCGGGACCCGAGCACCCGATCCTGGGCCTCCGTCGGGCCGAGACGAGGGCGCTGTGCGACACCCTCGGGCTCGGCGTCTTCGAGGACCCGACCAATGACGACCCGCGCCACCTGCGCAACCGGATCCGTGCCGAGCTGCTGCCCCTGTGTGCCGAGATCAGCGGCCGTGACCCGGTGCCGATCCTGGCGCGCACCGCAGCCCTCGCGGGTGACGACTGCGAAGTGCTCGACGACGCAGCCGACCTGGCGGTGCCCGATCCGACCGACGCCCACCTGCTCTCGGCCGCAGCGGTCCCCCTGGCACGGCGGGCGGTCCGCCGGTGGCTCCGGGACGTGGGCGCAACCGCACCCACCACCGGGCGCGGCTCGGGCCATCACCCTCCCTCCGCCGCCGACGTCGCCCGGGTGCTCGACGTGGCGGCGGGTGGTGCCGTCGCCACCGAGGTGAGTGGCGGCTGGCGGGTGCGCCGCTCGCACGGGCGCCTGTACGCCTCGCCAGGAGTGGCAACTAATGTCACGCCCGTGCACACCGACGAGGCGGCCGTCGACGCGCCCGACTGGGCGTTGCCCGCCGTCGGTCCCGAACTCGTCTCCAAAGAGGCCCTCGCGCAGCGCATCGCCGAGCTCGGTGCGGCCATCACCGCCGACTACCGCGACGACCCCCCGCTCCTCGTTGCCGTCTTGAAGGGGGCGATGGCCTTTGTGAGCGACCTGTCGCGCGAGATCGCCCTGCCCGTCGACATCGACTTCATGGCGGTCTCCTCGTATGGCAGCGCCACCAAGACCTCGGGTGTCGTGCGCATCGTGAAGGACCTCGACGCCCAGATCGAGGACCGCGAGGTGCTCGTGGTCGAAGACATCGTCGACAGTGGGCTCACGCTCAACTACCTCCGCCGCTACCTCCAGGCGAGGAACCCGAAGAACGTCGAGGTGTGCGCCCTCTTGGTGAAAGAGGGCGAGCAGCGCGTCGAGCTCGACCTTCGCTACATCGGCTTCACCATCCCCTCCTCATTCGTGGTCGGCTACGGCCTCGACGTGGACGAGCGCTACCGCAACCTTCCTGCCGTGCACCGGTACCGCGGCGAGAAGACCTGACCGAGCGCAGACGAAAGGAAGACATGACTGTCGACACCGAGCGGGTGCGGCGCGCCGTGCTCGAGATCCTCGACGCCATTGGCGAGGACATCGGGCGTGACGGCCTCACCGACACGCCCAGGCGGGTCGCCGCCATGTACGAGGAGCTCTTCAGTGGTCTCCACGAGGACCCGTCGCGCCACCTCACGGTGACCTTCGAGGCCCAGCACGACGAGATGGTCATGGTGCGCGACATCCCCTTCGCCTCGCTGTGCGAGCACCACCTGGTCCCGTTCATCGGTCGGGCGCACGTGGCCTACATCCCCGGCGACGACGGCCGGGTGACGGGGCTCTCCAAGCTCGCGCGCCTGGTGGACGGCTTCGCGCGGCGCCTGCAGGTCCAAGAGCGCATGACCACCCAGGTGGCCGACGCCATCGACGAGGTACTGAGCCCGAGGGGCGTGCTCGTGGTCATCGAGGCCGAGCACCTGTGCATGTCCATGCGCGGGGTGAAGAAGCCCGGCTCGGTCACGGTCACGTCGTCGGTGCGTGGCCTCTTCCGCAATGACATCGCCACCCGGGCCGAGGCGATGGCCTTCATCCACGGCCGCTGAGGGTCCCTCCACCGCGGGTTTTCCCAGCTGGACCGCACGTCGGCCCAACACCGCCCGCCTGGCGGCTCGCCTAGATTGAGACCCATGGCAACCGTCCCGACACGCCCGCTCGTGATGGGCGTGCTCAATGTCACGCCGGACTCCTTCTACGACGGTGGCCGCTACCTCGCGCCCGATGACGCCATCGAACACGGCCTCGCCATGGTGGCCGAGGGCGTCGACATCGTCGACGTCGGGGGCGAATCGAGCCGGCCGGGGGCGAGCCCGGTGGCCGAGGACGAGGAGCTGGCCCGGGTGGTGCCGGTGGTCGAAGCCCTGGCACCGGCGGTGCGGGTGTCGGTCGACACGGTGAAGCCGAGCGTCGCCGTCGCCGCCGTCGCTGCGGGGGCCACCCTCATCAACGACGTGGCCGGGACCCTCTGGCCGGTCGCCGCCGAACTCGGCGTGGGCTGGGTGGCCATGCACCGCCAGGGCAGCGCGGCCGACATGCAGCGGTCCCCTCGCTACGACGACGTGGTCGCCCAGGTGCACGCCGCCCTGCTGGCGATGGCCGCCCGGGCAGGGGCGGCGGGCGTCGAGGAGATCTGGTTCGACCCGGGCATTGGCTTCGGCAAGACCGTCGAGCACAACCTCTCGTTGCTCGCCCACGTGGCGGAGCTGGCCGACGCCGCCCACACCCTCGGCCACACGGTGCTCATCGGGACCAGTCGCAAGCGCTTCCTCGGCGCGCTCGGGGGAGCGTCCCTCCCGGTCGAGGACCGGCTGGAGGGCAGCCTGGCGACCGCCACCTTCGCGCTGGTCCACGGGGCGGACATGGTGCGGGTCCACGATGTGGCCCCGAGCGTGCTGGCGGCCTCGCTGGTGGCCGAGAGGCCGGCGGCATGAGGGGGAAGTGGGCCCAGGGCATCCCGCCGCGCAACTTCACCTGGGTCATCCGCGACCATCTGGCCATCAGCGAGCGCCCGGGAGGCTTCTCGGCCAACCACCGCCGCGTCCGCCGCCAGGAGGAGATCATCTGGCTCAAGGTCCAGCAGTTCGACCGGATCATCTCCCTGCTCGCCTCGCCGCACAACCTGGCGTCCTACGAGGAGGAGGGCATCGCCTCGGCGCACTACCCGATCGGCACCACCGGCGACCTGCGCCCGCAGCTCTCGGAGTGCTACCGGGACATCGACGCCTCGCTCGCCGCCGGCCATCGGGTGCTGGTACACCAAGACGAGCTCGGGGACCGGCTGATGGGCGTCGTCGCCGGGTACCTGCTCTGGTCCGGGCGGCTCGCGTCCGGACCCCAGGTGGTCGCGGTGATCGAACGCGTCGTCGGCCACCAGATGGGCATGGCCGGTCGGTCCCTCGTGGCGGTCGTCGACTCGATGCCGCCCAAAGCAGCGGCCAGGTGAGCCCGCCCTCGGCCGGGCCCGAGGGCGACCGGATCGAGCTGCGCGGCCTGCGGGTCCTCGGCACCCACGGGGTGCTGCCCGAAGAGCGCGACCGGCCCCAGCCCCTCGAGCTCGACCTCGACGTCTGGGTCGACATGGCGAGGGCTGCCGCGTCCGACGCCCTCGACGACACCGTCAACTACGCCGAGCTCGCCACCGCTGCAGCCGACGTGGTGGCCACCCAGTCCTTCGGCCTCCTCGAGGCCTTGGCCGAGCGCATCGCCACCGTGGTGCTCGACGCCGACGCCCGCATCAGCGCGGTGTCGGTGTCGGTGCGCAAGCTCCGCCCGCCCGTCGCCCTCGACATGGCGACCGTCGGCGTCTCGGTGCTCCGCCGGTCGGCGGCCGGCGCGTGAAGGTGCTCCGCCGGTGAGCGGGGAGCGCCGGGCGTTCCTCGGGCTCGGCTCCAACCTCGGTGACCGCCTCGGGCTCCTGCGCCGGGGGGTCGAGCTGCTCGGGGCGGGCGGCGACGTCGCCGCCGTGTCCTCGGTGTACGAGACCGAGCCCGTGGGCGGGCCCGAGCAGGGTCGCTTCCTCAACCTGGTCGTCGAGCTCGAGACCAACGACCCCGCCCGGCGCCTGCTCGAGCGCTGCTTTGAGCTCGAGGCCGACGCCGCACGCGTGCGAACCGTCCGGTTCGGGCCGAGGACCCTCGACGCCGACGTCCTCTATATCGACGGGGAGCGGGTCGCCAACGCCGACCTGGTCGTGCCGCACCCCCGGATGTGGGAGCGACGGTTCGTCCTCGCACCCCTGGCCGAGCTCGCCCCCGACCTCGTGGACGCCGCAGCCCTGGCCGCTGCTGGTGGTGAGGTCGAGGTCGTGGGTACACTCTGACCAACTGCTGCTGAAGGCGACCGGCACCCATTGGGGCTGGAACGCCGAAGGAGGACAGGTGCAAAGGACCGTACGGATCATCGGCCCCGGGAGGGCCGGCCGTTCCCTTGCCATCGCACTCGAGCGAGCCGGGTGGCAAACCAGCCTGATGGGCCGCGCCGAGCGGCACATGGCTGCGGGTGTCGACGCCGTGGTGATCGCCACGCCCGACGACGCCGTGGCTGACGTGGCCGCCGCCCTCGAACCCGACCCCGCCGTCGCTGTGGTCCACCTCTCGGGATCGCTCGGCCTCGACGTGCTGGCGCCGCACCAGCGACGGGGGGCGCTTCACCCGCTCACGCCGCTGCCCGACCCCGACACCGGCGCCGCCCGGCTGGCCTCGGGCATCACGTTCGCCGTGGCCGGTGACCCGGTCGCCACCGACATGGCCCTCGCCCTCGGTGGGCGGCCGGTCGTCGTCGACGACGCGGACCGCGCCATCTACCACGCGGCCGCGTGCATCGCCTCGAACCATGTCGTCGCCCTCCTCGGCCAGGTCGAGCGGGTCGCCGCTTCGGCCGGCCTCGGTCTCGAGGCCTTCCTCGGCCTCACCCAGGCCGCCCTCGACGACGTCGCCCACCTCGGCCCACGGCGGGCCCTCACCGGCCCCGCGGTGCGTGGGGACTGGTCCACGCTCGAGCGCCACCTCGCAGCCCTGGCCGACGAGGAGCGCTCCCCCTACAGCGCCGGCGTCGGCCTCGCCCTCCAGCTGGCCGCCGACACACCGGCCGCCGTCGTGCCCGACGCGGGGTTGGCGCCCGAGGAGGTCGGGGCCGAGGAGATCGACGACGTCCCCGAGGTGCGCGTTCCCGGCGGGATCGGCGCCACCTCGGTGCGCGTCGGCGTCACGGTCGGCTGAGCATGGAGATCGTCACTCGGGCCGCGCGGCTGCGTGCGGTGTTGCACGGCGCCCGCAGCCTGGGTCGAAGCGTCGGGCTGGTGCCGACCATGGGCGCACTGCACGCGGGCCACGCCTCGCTCATCGAGCGGGCCGCAGCCGAGTGCGACCTCGTCGTCGTGAGCATCTTCGTCAACCCGCTGCAGTTCGGCGAGGCCACCGACCTCGACCGCTACCCGCGCACCCTCGACACCGACCTCGAGGGTGCCCGGGCCTCCGGCGCGTCGGTGGTCTTCGCGCCGAGCGTCGAGGAGATGTGGCCCGGGTGGCCCGAGCCGAGAGCCACCTCCCTCGTGGTGGGCGGTGTCGGCTCCCTGTGGGAGGGGGCGTCGCGTCCCGGTCACTTCGACGGGGTGGCCACCGTGGTGGCCAAGCTCTTCGCCCTCGCCGGCCCTTGCCGGGCCTACTTCGGCGAGAAGGACTACCAGCAGCTGTGCGTCGTGCGACGACTGGTCGCCGACCTGTCCTTCGAGGTGGAGGTGGTGGGCTGCCCGATCGTCCGCGATGCCGACGGTCTCGCCCTCTCGAGCCGCAACGTCCTGCTGGGCGCCGAGGACCGCCGGGCCGCCCTGGCGCTCCCCGAGATCCTGTCGGCGGGCCAGGCGGCGCTCGACGAGGGCGAGCAAGAGCCAGCCGTCGTCGCCCGCCGCATGGCAGGCGCGCTGGCGCCCGGCTCACCGGTCGTCCTCGACTACGCGGCCGTCGTCGACGCCGAGGACCTCCACGTCCCCGAGCGGCTCGACACTGAAAGGCCGCTGCGCCTGCTCGTGGCCGCCTCGGTCGGTGCGGTGCGGCTCATCGACAACGCACCGGCGCTGTCGGTGGGCGCACTCGTGCCGAGCGCCGCGGCCGGCGCCACCTCCCGGTGAACACGCCGAGCGGGCCCCTGGGGCCCTTCGACGTCTTGGTCCTCGGCAGCGGTGTCGCCGGCCTCTCGGCTGCGGTGCGCCTCGCCGAGCACAGCGCACACCCCCGCTTCGCCGTCGGGGTCCTCACCAAGGGCGAGCTCTCCGAGTCGGCGACCCGCTGGGCCCAGGGCGGGGTGGCGGCCGTCCTCGGCGGGGACGAGGACTCGACCGACCTGCACTTGGCCGACACCCTGGCCGCCGGGGCGGGGCTCTGCGACGTCGACGCGGTGCGCGTGCTGGTCGACGAGGGCCCGGCGCGCGTGAACGAGCTCATCGCCCTCGGGGCGGAGTTCGACCGTGAGCTCTCGGGTGACCTCTCCCTTGCCCGGGAGGGCGGCCACTCCCGCCACCGCGTCGTCCACGCCGGTGGCGCGGCCACCGGGGCCGAGGTGGAGCGGGCCCTCGTGGAGGCGACCTGGGCCTCGGCCGGCGCCGTGCTCGAGGGATGGTTCGCGCTCGACCTGCTCGTCGAGGCCGGACGCTGCGCCGGGGTGTTGGCCCGCACCCCCGCCGGCGAGGTTGTCGAAGTGCGCGCCGCCAACGTCCTTCTCGCCACCGGCGGCGCCGGCCAGCTGTACTCGGTCACCACCAACCCAAAAGAGGCGAGCGGCGACGGCATCGCCATGGCGCTGCGCGCCGGGGCGGCGGTGGCCGACGTCGAGTTCATGCAGTTCCACCCGACGGCGCTCCACCACCCGGCCATGCCGCGCCCGCTGCTTTCCGAGGCGCTGCGGGGCCACGGTGCGCTCGTGCGCGACTCGCGCGGCGAGCGCTTCGTCGACGAGCTCGCCCCGCGCGACGTGGTCAGCCGGGCGATGGCCGCCACCATGGCGGCCCAGGGCGTCGAGCACCTCTGGCTCGACGCCACCGGCCTCGAGGAGTTCTCGCTGCGATTCCCGACCATCGACGGGTCGTTGCGGGCCATCGGCCTCGACCCGGCGACCGACTGGCTCCCGATCGCCCCCGCCGCCCACCACCTCTCGGGGGGCGTCGTGACAGACCTTGTGGGCGCGACGACCCTGCCGGGGCTCTGGGCCGCCGGGGAGGTGGCCTGCAGCGGCGTCCACGGGGCCAACCGGCTGGCGTCGAACTCGTTGCTCGAGGGCATGGTCTTCGGCGCCCGGGCGGCTGAGCGCATCGCGCAGGGCGCAGTCGGCGCCCAGGCGACCGGTGCCATGCGATCCGTGCTCGGCCCCGACCACGGGCCCGAGCTGATCGTGGGCCGTGCGGTCCGACGCATCGAGTGGCCTCGGCTCACACCGGGTGGGTCGCGGGGCGGCCTGGATGTGGAGAAAGCCCGCGACCGCCTGCAGCGGGCGATGACCGCCGGAGCCGGCGTGGTGCGCACGGCCGACTCCCTGGCGCGCGCCACCGAGGCGGTGGAGCTGGTGGCCGCCGAGGTGGCCGCCGAGGGGAGCGGCGAGGTCGACGCCGGTGAACTGGTCAACCTCGTCACCGTGGCGGGCGCACTGCTGGCGTCCGCCTGGCAACGCCAGGAGTCGAGGGGCTCGCACTCGCGCGCCGACTTCCCCGAGCGCGATCCCGCCTGGCGCCTCCGGCTGGTGCACAACGCCGTGCCCGACGAGCCGCAGGCGCTCCCGTGACGCTCCCCGCCCCGCCGTACCCGCCGCGTGCCGCCGTCGACGACGCGGTCGACCGGGCCCTGGCCGAGGACCTGCTGCCGCTCGGGGACCTCACGGCCTCGCTTCTCGACCCCGCAGCGCAGGGTCACCTGGTCATCGCCGCGCGTGAGCCGGGCGTGATCGCTGGGCAGTGGTGCGCCGAGACGGCCTTCGCCCGTGTCGGCCCCGACCTGAAGGTGGACTGGCGGCGGCCCGACGGCGCAGCGGTCGCCCCCGGCGACGTGGTGGCCACCGTCTCGGGAGAGCTTCGGGCCATCCTCACCGCTGAGCGCACTGCCCTCAACTTCCTCGGTCATCTCTCGGGGGTCGCCACGCTGACCGCTGCCTACGTGGCCGCCGTGCGCGCCGTCGACCCGCGCGTGCGCATCCTCGACACCAGGAAGACGACGCCGGGGCTGCGCGCCCTCGAGAAGGCGGCCGTGCGCGCCGGCGGCGGGAACAACCACCGGGCCTCACTGTCCGACGCGGTGCTGATCAAGGACAACCATCTGGGCGCCCTCGGCATCACCGAGGCGGTGTCGAGGGCTCGCTCGCTGTGGCCCGGTCGCATGGTCGAGGTCGAGTGCGAGTCGTTGCAGCAGGTGGACGAGGCCACGCGGGCCCGTGCCACCGTGCTGCTGCTCGACAACATGAGCCCCGAGGAGGTGGCCGAGTGCGTGGCGCTGGTCCACCGGATCGAGCCCGCCTCGCCGCCACTGCTCGAGGTCTCGGGCCGGGTGAGCTTGGAGCGCGCACCACTCTACGCGGCCGTCGGGGTCGACCTCATCTCGGTCGGCGCGCTCACCCACTCGGTGGCCGTACTCGACCTCGGCCTCGACCTCGTCGAAGGGGACGGCTGAATGCTGCTCGCCATCGATGTCGGCAACACCGAGACGGTCATCGGCCTCTACGACCTCGGTGGTGACGATGCGGCCGTCCCCTCCGCCGACGTCGGCTTCGGCATCGCCTTCGAGGACCAGCCGTCCCGCGGGCTCACCTACCGCTGGCGACTCTCGACGGTCCCCAGCCGAACCCCCGATGAGCTCGCCGTCCTGTTCACCCAGCTGCTTGACCTCGAGGGCCTCGACATCGCCACCTCGGTCAGCGGCATGGCCGTGTCCTCCTCGGTGCCCTCGGTCACCGGCGAGCTGCGCCAGATGGCGGCACGGTGGTTCGCCACCAAGCCCTGCGTGGTGCTCGGCCCGGGGGTGCGCAGCGGCATGCCGATCCTCTACGACAACCCGAAAGAGGTCGGCGCCGACCGCGTGGCCAACGCGGTGGGCGCCTTCGAGCTCTTCGGCGGCCCGTGCATCGTCGTCGACCTCGGCACCGCCACCACCTTCGACGCCATCTCCTCGGTCGGCGAGTACCTCGGCGGGGCCATCACCCCGGGGGTGGCCATCAGCTTGGAGGCGCTCTTCCAGCACGCGGCGGCCCTCCGCCATGTCGAGCTGGTCGCCCCGCGCGGCGTCATCGGGCGTTCGACCGTCGAGTCCATCCAGTCGGGAACGCTCTACGGCTTCGGTGCCCAGGTGGACGGCCTCTGCTCGCGCTTCATGGAGGTGCTCGGCACCGCCGCGGTCGTCGCCACCGGCGGCCTGGCACCCCTCATCTCACCGTTCGCCAGCTCGATCCAGCACGTGGAACCCTGGTTGACCCTTCACGGGCTGCGCATCGTCTACGAGCGAAACGTCTCGCCCTGAAGCCTCACACTTTGCTCATAGGTGGCTCACCGGTTCCACATCTGGCCGTGGGAGAACAGTGGTGCACCCGCAACGGCGGGCACTGTTCACCAACCGAAAGGAATCCCATGTTCGCCAAGCTCCTCACCGGTGTCGCACTCACCGGAGCGGTCGCTCTCGGCTCGGTCGGCGTCGCCTCGGCCGCTACCACCTCCACGCCCACCCCCGCGCACCAGGTCAACTGCACCAGGGCCGAGGCCCGTCTCTCGGCGCTCGAGACCAAGGTCTCGACGTGGCTGCCCAAGGCCCAGGCCCGCGAGGCGGCCGCCAGCGCCAAGGGCAGGACCCAGCGGGCGAAGAACATCGCGAACCGCATCTCGAAGGTCCAGGCCTTCGAGACCAAGGTCGAGGGCAAGGTGGCTGCGGCCTGCCCGGGTGGCTCGACGTCAGGACCGACCGCCACAAGCTGAGCGCCTGAGCTCACCTCGCAGTCTCCGGCCCGGCATCCGCCGGGCCGGAGCGCGTCCGGGCCCCGGCCTCAGCCGGGGAGGTCGACGAAGAGCGAGTCGGTGAGGTTGCAGAACCCGGTCGAGAGCTCGGGCGAGGCGAGCCCGGCGGTGGCCTCGGTCGCCCGGGTGGCGAAGGCGCGCCCGACGGCGACGGTCTGGGCGATGGCGGTCGAGCCGGCCACGATCTCGCGTGCTTTGTCCCGCTCGGGCTGGCCGAGGGGGTGGCCGAGGAGCGGGCCGAGCTCACGGCCCACGTCGGGGTCCTCGAGGGCGAGCAGTACCGGCAGGGTGTAGATGCCCTCGGCAAGGTCCTGGCCGGCGGGCTTGCCGAGTTCACCTTCGACCGCCACGATGTCCAAGACGTCGTCACGCAGCTGGAAGACCATGCCCAGGCACTGCCCGAAGGTCGTGAAGGCATCGACCTCGGTGCGCGGCAGGCCGCCGGTGAGCGCGCCGATGCGGCACGAGCAGGCCATGAGTGCGGCGGTCTTGCCGGCGATGGCGGAGAAGTAGTCCTCCTTGGTGCGGCTGGTCTGGAAGGCGGAGCGCACCTCGGCCACCTGCCCCTGGCACAGCTCGCCCAAAGTGGTGGCGAGCAGTCCGGCGATCTCGGTGCCGAGCCCCGCTGCGATGGCAGCCGAGCGCGCCAAGAGGTAATCGCCCGCCACAATGGCGACGAGGTTGCCGAAGCGGCTGTTCACGGACTCCACGTTGCGGCGGACGGTGGCCTCGTCGATGACGTCGTCGTGGTAGAGGGACGCGAGGTGCACCAGCTCGACGGCGACACCACCCAAGAGGTCCTCTTGGGTGGCCGCACGGCGCCCGCCGGTCGCCGACGCCAGGGCCAGCATGGGCCGCAGGCGCTTCCCGCCGGCCGCGATCAGATGGGTGGTGACCTCGTCCAAGAACCCGTCACCGGTCACGACCGAGGTCGAGAGCAGGGGCTCGAGACGGAGCATGTCCTGCTCGAGAGGGGCGAGGCCCAGAGCCGCCAGAGGATTCACTCCTAGGCACGATAGGCGCTGGGGGCCATGGTGTGACAACCGATGCATCAGCTCGCCGACCCCGAAGGCACGGCCTCACGGTGTGCGGCCGGTTGGGGGGACCGGCCCGATACACTCTCTGCCAATAGGCACGAGCCAGACGGAGGCGGTCACGTGTTCGAACGCTTCACCGACCGAGCACGACGAGTGCTGGTGTTGGCGCAGGAGGAAGCTCGCCTGCTCAACCACAGCTTCATCGGCACGGAACACATATTGCTAGGACTCATCCACGAGGGTGAGGGCGTCGCGGCCAAAGCGCTGGAGTCGCTCGGCATCTCCTTGGAGGCGGTCCGCGAGAAGGTCGAAGAGACCATCGGCATGGCCGGGAGTGCCCCGAGCGGGTCCCCGCCCTTCACGCCGCGAGCGAAGAAGGTCCTCGAGCTGTCGCTCCGCGAGGCGCTGCAGCTCGGCCACAGCTACATCGGCACCGAGCACATGCTCCTCGGCCTCGTGCGTGAGGGCGAGGGCGTCGCCGCCCAGGTGCTGGTCAGCCTCGGGGCCGACCTCGGCCGTGTGCGCCAGCAGGTCATCCAGCTGATGTCGGGCTACCAGGGCAAAGAGGCCGTCGGCGCAGGCCCCGGCTCGTCCTCGGACACCCCGGCCGGCTCGCCGGTGCTCGACCAGTTCGGCCGCAACCTCACCCAGCTCGCCCGCGACGGCAAGCTCGACCCGGTCGTCGGGCGCGAGAAGGAGATCGAGCGGGTCATGCAGGTGCTCTCCCGCCGCACCAAGAACAACCCGGTCCTCATCGGCGAGCCGGGCGTCGGCAAGACGGCCATCGTCGAGGGCCTCGCCCAGCGCATCGTGGCCAACGACGTGCCCGAGACCTTGACCGGCAAGCAGCTCTACACCCTCGACCTCGGCGCCCTCGTCGCCGGCAGCCGTTACCGAGGTGACTTCGAGGAGCGCCTGAAGAAGGTGCTGAAGGAGATCCGCACGCGCGGCGACATCATCTTGTTCATCGACGAGCTCCACACCCTGGTGGGTGCGGGTGCCGCCGAGGGTGCCATCGACGCCGCCTCGATCCTCAAGCCGATGCTGGCGCGCGGCGAGCTGCAGACCGTCGGGGCCACCACGCTCGACGAGTACCGCAAGCACCTGGAGAAGGACGCCGCCTTGGAGCGCCGGTTCCAGCCGGTCAAGGTCGACCAGCCGTCGGTGGCGCTGACTATCGACATCTTGAAGGGCCTGCGGGACCGCTACGAGTCGCACCACGCGGTCACCATCACCGACCAGGCCCTCGTGGCGGCGGCCAACCTGGCCGACCGCTACCTGGCCGACCGGTTCCTGCCCGACAAGGCGATCGACCTCATCGACGAGGCAGGTAGCCGCCTGCGCATCCGCCGCATGACCACCCCTCCGAACTACAAGAAGCTCGAAGAGGAGATCGGCCGGCTGCGCAGCGACAAGGAGGCCGCCATCGAGCGCGGCGCCTTCGAGCAGGCGAAGAAGCTGGCCGAGCAGGAAAAGGAGCGTCTGGACCGCAAGGAGGCCCAGGAGGCCGAATGGCGTGCCGAGGGCGTCGACCTCTTCGACGTGGTCGACGAGGAGGTCATCGCCGAGGTGCTGGCCAACTGGACCGGCATCCCCGTCTACCGCCTCACCGAGGAGGAGACGGCCAAGCTGCTGCGCATGGAGGACGAGCTGCACAAGCGGGTCATCGGCCAGGAGGAGGCTTTGAAGGCGCTCTCGCGGGCCATCCGCCGCACCCGGGCCGGCCTGAAGGACCCCAAGCGCCCGAGCGGCTCGTTCATCTTCCTCGGCCCGACCGGCGTGGGGAAGACCGAGCTCGCAAAGACGCTGGCGGAGTTCCTCTTCGACGACGAGGACGCCCTCATCCAGCTCGACATGTCCGAGTACATGGAAAAGCACACGGTGAGCCGCCTCGTCGGCTCGCCCCCCGGCTACGTCGGGTACGAAGAGGGTGGCCAGCTGACCGAGGCGGTCCGCCGCAAGCCCTTCTCGGTGGTGTTGTTCGACGAGGTGGAAAAGGCCCACCCCGACGTGTTCAACACGCTCCTCCAGATCCTGGAGGACGGTCGTCTCACCGACGCCCAGGGGCGCTCGGTCGACTTCAAGAACACCGTGCTGATCATGACCTCGAACCTCGGCACAGCCGACCTGCGCAAGTCGTCCCTCGGCTTCGCCAAGACGTCCGAGGCCATCACCTACGAGCGGATGAAGGCCAAGGTCCACGAGGCCCTGAAGGCCCACTTCCGCCCGGAGTTCTTGAACCGCATCGACGACGTCATCGTCTTCCATGAACTCAGCCGGGCCGAGGTGGTCGAGATCGTCGACCTCATGATCGCCCGGACGGCCGAGCAGCTCTCGCTGCAGGGGCTCGGCCTCGAGCTGACCACGGCCGCCAAGGCGCACCTCGCCGAGAAGGGTTACGACCCGCAACTGGGTGCCCGGCCGCTGCGCCGTGCCATCCAGCAGCTGGTCGAGGACCCGCTCTCCGAGCGGATCTTGTGGAAGGAGTTCCGCGTCGGCGAGACGATCGTCGTGGACCTCGACACCACCCCGGTTGACGGGGAGGAGGGGCCGCACCTCACCTTCCAGGCGATCGAAGGCGTCCAGCCCCCGCCGATGGAGCTCGCCGGGAGCGGCGCACCCACCGACTGACGACAACTACACAGCCAGACGACGGCGGCGCCACGGCGCCGTCGTCGTCGCGTGCGGGCTTCGCTCAGCCCCGGCCGGGAGGCAGCCAGGTCGGGCGCAGCAGGCCGGCGGCGAGGAGGCCCGCGCCGTCTTCGACCGCCTGGGCGCAGGCCAGCAGCAGGCCCTCGCTCCCCGGCCGCCCCACCAGCGAGAGGCCGACCGGCAGCCCGCCCACGAGGCCCATCGGCACCGTGGCGACCGGCCACCCGCAGATGGCCGGGGCGGTGGTGACCGGCGAGGCCCCTTCGGGTCGGTCGCCGAGCAGCAGGTCGCTCTTCCAGGCGGGCGCGTAGGCGGGGGCGACCAGCACGTCGACGCCGGCGAGGGCGGGCCCGAGGCAGGTGCGCAGCGCCCAGTCGAGGTTTCGCCTCCGGGCCTCGGCGTAGGTGGGCGAGCGGCGTCCGCCCAGGGCGAGGGCGGCCGTGAAGTGCTCCTGGCCGAAGGCCCCGAGCTCGTCGCTCGCATGTGCCTCGTTGAAGGCGACCAGCTCGGCGAGCGAGCGCGCCCCTTCTCCGGGGCGCGCGGCGAGATACGCGCCCAGGTCGTCGGCCATCTCGGCCAGCAGCACCGTCAGCTCGTCGTCGCCCTCTGCCGGGCCCGGCATGGCGGCGGCCACCTCGATGAGGACCGCCCCCGCCCGGGTGAAGTGTGCCACTGCGTCGTCGAAGAGCTCATCGGTGCCGGGGTGCCCGGTGCGCCAGGTGATCGCCACGCCCACGCGGCACCCCTCGATGCCCGCAGCGGCGCGCACGGCTGTGCCGGTGGTGGCCGCCAGGACGTCGAGGAGGGCGGCGACCTCGGCCACCGAGCGCGCCATCGGGCCGGGGCTGTCCTGGCTGGCGCTGATCGGCACCACGCCCACCGTCGGGACCGTCCCGACGGTGGGCTTGATGCCCACCACGCCGTTGAGCGACGCCGGGCAGGTGATCGAGCCGTCGGTCTCGGTTCCGATCGCCAAGGGGGAGAGCCCCGCAGCAAGGGCGGCCCCCGATCCCGACGACGAGCCCCCGGCGCTGCGCTCGAACGCCCACGGGTTGGCGCAGAGCCCGCCCACCGCCGACCAGCCGCTCGTCGAGCGCGACGACCGCAGGTTGGCCCATTCGGAGAGGTTGGTGGTCCCGAGCACGAGTGCACCCGCCTGTCGCAGGCGCGCCACCAGCTCGGCGTCGGCACGAGGGGGGCGGCCGTAGAGCGCGGTCGAGCCGGCGGTCGACGGGAGCCCGACCACCTCGATGTTGTCCTTCACGAGCACCGGGATCCCGGCCAGCGCGCCGGCGCTCCCGCCACGGCTTCGTGTCTGGTCGGCGGCCGCCGCCTCGTCGAGCACCGAGGCAGACGTGGCCACGACGCTGCGCAGCGCGCACGGTGAGTCCGCACCGTCGAGGGCGGCGATCCGGCTGAGCAGGGTCTCGACGAGCGACACCGAGGTCACCGAGCCCCGAGCCAACCGGCCACGGAGCTCGTCCAGGCCGAGGTAGGCAGTCTCGGTGCTGCTCGGGTGCGGGTCTCGGTCCATTGGCTCCTTCGGGGTCGCACCAATCTACGCAGGACGCCTTCGGTGGTGTCACTACCTGGACCTAGCGTGCCCGACATGGCCCGAACGAGCGCAGTCCACCGGTGCCGGCAGTGCGGGGCGACGAGTGAGCGGTGGACCGGGCGTTGCGGCCGCTGTGCAGGGTGGAACACCATGGAGCCCGAGCAGGCCCGCCGTCGCGCCTCGTCGTCGCGCGAGCCAGCCCGCGCCGTCGCGCTCTCGAGCGTCGACCCGCTGGGAGCCTCACCTCGCCCTACCGGCGTCGGTGAGCTCGACCGTGTCCTCTCGGGCGGCCTGGCGCCCGGGTCGCTCACCCTCCTCTACGGCGAGCCGGGCGTCGGCAAGTCGACGCTGGCGCTCCAGGTGCTGCTCAGTACGGCGCTGCTGGGTTCGACCGCGCTGCTCGTCTCCGCCGAGGAGACCCCCGCCGCCGTGCGCGCCCGGGCTGGACGCCTCGGCACCGTGCCGGCCGCCCTGCTCATCCTCTCGGCCACCGATCTCGACGACGCGCTCGCCGCCATCGAGGAGCATCGGCCCTCTCTGGTGGTCCTCGACTCGATCCAGACCCTGCGTGCGGCGGGAGCGCCGGGGACGGCGGGGAGCCTGGCGCAGGTCCGGGCCGTGGTCGAGCAGCTGGGTGAGGCCGCCCGCTCCTCGGGGGCGGCCGTCGTGGTCATCGGGCACGTCACGAAAGAGGGCGACCCGGCCGGGCCGCGCTCCTTGGAGCACCTGGTCGACACCGTCCTCGCCTTCGAGGGCGACCGGCACCACCGGCTCCGCTTCGCGCGGGCCGTGAAGCACCGCTTCGGGCCGACCGGCGAGCTCGGCCTCTTCGAGATGACCGCCGCCGGCCTCGTCACCCTGGCCGACCCGGGAGCGTTGCTCGCCGCCGAGCGCCGGCACGAGGTGCCGGGCAGCGCGGTCACCGCCCTCTTGGAGGGCAGCCGCCCGCTCCTCGTCGAGGTCCAGGCACTGGTGGCGAGGCCAACTGGTGGCGGTGGGCGCACGAGCGCATCGGGCGTCGACGCCCGGCGGCTCGCCTCGCTGCTGGCGGTGCTCGAATGCCGGGTGGGCATCGAGCTCGCCGGTCTCGACGTCTTCGTCTCGGCCACCGGCGGCCTGCGGGCCTCCGAGCCCGCCGCCGACCTGGCCATCGCCCTCGCCGTCGCGTCGGCGGCGGCGGGGATCGCGTTGCCCGAGTCCCTGCTCGTGGTGGGTGAGGTGGGCCTGGCCGGGGAGGTGCGCGAGGTGGGCGGCGTCGACCGCCGCCTGGCCGAAGCCGAGCGGCTGGGCTACCGGGCGGCCATCGCACCGGTCTCGTCGCCCGCCGTGTCCGCCGACCTCGAGGTGCTGCGGGTGACCAGCGTCACCGAGGCGGTGGTGGCCGCCCGCCGGTGGCGCCACGGCGCACCGGGGACCGCCACGAACTCCCACAGTCTCGGCGCGGCGCCGACGGGTACGCTTTCGGCGTGGTCGACCGTGCCAGCCGCCAGCTGACCGAAGCACTGGGCCTGGTGGCGCCCGGTACGCCGCTTCGTGAGGGCCTCCACCGTGTGCTGCTCGCCAAGCGGGGCGCCCTGGTGGTCGTCGGCGACGACCCCGCCGTGCTGTCCATCTGCACCGGGGGTTTCCTCCTCGACGCCGAGTTCAGCCCCCAGCGACTGTCGGAGCTGGCCAAGATGGACGGGGCCATCATCTTGGCGGCCGACGCCTCGCGTATCGCCCGGGCCAACGTCCACCTGGTGCCCAAGGCCTCGGTGCCGACGAGCGAGACGGGGACCCGGCACCGCACCGCCGAGCGCGTGGCCCGCTCCATTGACGTGCCGGTCATCACCGTGTCCGAGGCCATGGCGACGATCGCCGTCTACCGCAACGACGCCAAGCGCACCCTTCCACCCACCTCCTTCCTGGTCGACCGGGCGACCCAGGCCCTCTCCACTCTCCAGCGCTTCCGCAGCCGCTTCGACCTGGCCCTGGCCGTGCTCTCCACGCTCGAGGTCGAAGACGCCGTCTCGCTGCGCGACGTCGTCGCCGTCCTCCAGCCGGGCGAGATGGTGGCGCGCATCGAGCGCGAGATCGACGAGTACTTCGTCGAGCTCGGCGAGGACGGCCGCCTCATCGGCCTCCAGCTCGCCGAGCTGGCCGGCGGGGTGGGTGACATCGTCCGGCTCGTCGTGCGCGACTACGTCGCTCCCGGCCCCGTGTCGGGCCGCAACGGTGTCGAGCAGCGGCAGAGCGACATCGACCGGGCCCGGGTGGACCACGCGCTCGCCGCGCTGCGCTCGCTCAGCGCCGAGGACCTCTCGGACCCGATCACCGTCGGCGGCACGCTCGGCGCCCCGGTGGCCGCGGGCGGCCTCGACGGTGCACTCGAGGCCCGCGGCTATCGCCTCTTGCACCGCCTGCCCCGGGTCTCCGACGCCATCATCGACCGCATCGTGGCCCAGTTCCACACCCTGCCGCGCATCATGGGAGCGCCGATTGCCGAGCTCGAGAAGGTGGGCGGCGTCGGTGAGGCCAAGGCCCGCACCGTGCGAGACGGCCTGGCCCGGCTCGTCGAGGCCAGCATCCTCGAGCGCTACGAGTAGCCGCCGGTGGCGGGGCCGGAAGTGCCGGCCTGGCGTGTAAACTGAGAAGTCGCAGTTCGGCGGGAAATTTGGCACCTGGGCCAGTTACCGACCGGGGTGCGGGCTCTGCCCGCCCCGAGCTGCAATCGAGGGAGCATGGTGTTCAAAGTCGGTGACAAGGTCGTCTATCCCCATCACGGCGCGGCCGTGGTCGAGCGGCGCGAGACCAAAGAGGCGTTCGGCGAGAAGCGCGAGTACCTCGTGCTGCGCCTGGCGTATGGGGACCTGACCCTCATGGTGCCGGCGGACAACACCGACGGTGTTGGACTCCGCGAGGTGATCAACGACGAAGAGGTCGAAGAGGTCTTCGCCGTGCTGCGCAAGAAAGAGGCGCGCATGCCGACCAACTGGTCGCGCCGCTACAAGAACCACTCCGAGAAGCTCCGCTCCGGCGACATCTACCAGGTCGCCGAAGTCGTCCGGAACCTCTCGATCCGGGACAAGGACAAGGGGCTGTCGGCCGGCGAGAAGCGCATGCTCTCGAGGGCGCGCCAGATCCTCGTCTCCGAGCTCACCTTCGCCCTCGGCGTCGACGAGGAGACCGCCGAGCAGCGTCTGAACGACGCCCTTCCGTAGAGGGCTCGGTGGGGCCCGTCTGGGGCGTGGTGGTGGCCGGCGGCTCGGGGAGCCGCTTCGGCCAGAGAAAGCAGTTCCTCTCCCTCGGTGACCGGCCGGTCGCGGCCTGGTCGGTGACGGCCTGCCGGAGCGTCTGCGACGGGGTCGTCGTGGTCGTCCCCGAGGGTGCCGACATCCCAGAGCTCGGTGCGGACCGCGTCGTCACCGGTGGCGCAAGTCGCTCGGCGTCGGTGCGTTGCGGCCTCGCGGCCGTGCCCGCCGGGGCCTCGGTCGTGGTGGTCCACGACGCCGCCCGGCCCCTCGCCCGACCAGGGCTGTTCCGTGCCGTGCTCCAGGCCCTGGAGGACCCCGACGTGGCCGGTGCCATCTGCGCGGTCCCCGTCGCCGACACCTTGAAGGAGGTCGACGACGCCCGGGTGGTGCGCGCCACGGTGCCGCGCGACGGGCTCGTGGCGGTCCAGACCCCCCAGGCCTTCCGCCGTGAGGTCCTCGAGCAGGCGCACGCCGGCGCGGGGGATGCCACCGACGATGCCGGGCTGGTCGAGCACCTCGGGGCTACGGTCGTGGTCGTGGAGGGGGATCATGACAACATCAAGATCACGACCCCGGCCGACCTCTCCTACGCCGCCCACCTGTTCGGCGCCTGACGTGCGCATCGGCCAGGGGTTCGACGTCCACCCCTTCTCGCCCGACCCTGCTCGCCCCCTTGTCCTCGGCGGCGTGCGCATTGACGGGGGCCGGGGGCTCGAGGGGCACAGCGACGCCGACTGCGTGGCCCACGCCCTCGCCGACGCCGTACTCGGCGCGGCGGGGCTCGGCGACCTCGGGGCCCACTTTCCCGACACCGATCCCGCCTTCGCCGGGGCGGACAGCGTCTCGCTCCTCGGCGCCGTCGTCGCCCTCGCCGCCGAGGGGGGCCTCGTCGCGGTCAACGCCGACTGCACCATCGTCGCCGAAGAGCCGCGCATGGCACCCCACGTCGGTGCCATGGCCGAGAACCTCGGGGCCGCACTCGGTGCCCCGGTCTCGGTGAAGGCCACCCGTGCCGAGGGGCTCGGGTCGATCGGGCGAGCCGAGGGGATCGCGTGCATGGCCGTCGTGCTGCTCGAAGGCTCTTCGGTGGCCCGTCGGGATGCGCCGTGAGCCCACCGAAGGGTCGGCGCAAGCCGCCGCCGTCCAAGCAGAAGGGGGCACCCCCCCGGCGGGGCGCCCCGGCCGCTGGCCGTGGCCGGACCGACGACAGGCGGAGCCGAGCCGGTGGCGGGCGCACCGTTGCCCCCGAGCGCCGGTCCGGGCGCCGGAGCGCCTCGGGCGAGCTGGGCGGGGACCAGGTGGAGGGCCGCAGGGCCGTGCTCGAACTGCTCGCAGCCGGGCGCCGACCGGTCCGCCGGCTGCTCATGGCCGACGGCCTCGACCCCTCGAGCCAGCTCGACGAGATCGAGGCGCTCGCCTACCGCCGCCGGGTCCGCATCGAGACCGTGGGCCGGGCGCGTCTCGACAACGAGGCCCGCACCGAGGCGCCACAGGGCGTGCTCGCCTATGCCGAGCCGATCGAGCCGACACCGCTCGAGGACCTGTGCCGCCCAACCCGGTCCGGCCGACTGCCCTTCTTGCTGGTGGCGGCGGGCATCACCGACCCGCGCAACCTCGGCGCACTGCTGCGCAGCGCCGAATGTGCCGGGGCCACCGGCGTGGTTCTGCCGAGGCACCGCGCCGCCCACCTCTCGCCGACTGTCGCCAAGGTGGCGGCCGGAGCGCTCGAGCACCTCGACTTCTGCGTGGTCGGGGGGATCCCCGCCGCGCTCGACGAGATGACCAAGGCGGGGGTGTGGACGGTCGGCCTGGCCGGAGAGGCCGAGCGGTCCATCTACTCGCTCCCCCTCGGCGAGGTGGCCGTGGCCCTCGTCATGGGCAGCGAGGAGAAGGGGCTCGCGCCCCTCGTGCGCCGCCGCTGCGACGAGCTCGTGGCCATCCCCCAGCACGGCAACCTGGCGTCGCTCAACGTCGGCGTGGCCGGCGCGGTGGCGTTCTTCGAGGTGGCGCGCCAGCGCGAGGTGGCGGCCGCCGAGGGCTGAAGCGCCTACGCGGCCGAGGCGAACTCGGTCGTGCACGCCGGGCACCGACGCGCGGCGACGGGGATCTCGGTCATGCACTCGGGGCAGGGGTGGCGCTCGGGCTCCTCCTCGGGGATGGTGCCCATGCGCTTCATGAGCGCGTTCACGGGCTTCACCACAAAGAAGAACAGCACGGCGGCCACGATCACGAACGTGAGCACGGCGTTGAAGAAGGAGCCGTAGTAGAAGATCGACCCGTTGATCTTGAAGCTCAGGTTGGAGAAGTCAGGCTTGCCGAAGATGGCCGCGATGAGCGGGGTCAACAGGTCCTTCACGAGCGCATTGATGACTGCGGTGAACGCAGCGCCGATGACCACGGCGATGGCCAGATCGACCAGGTTGCCCCGCAGGATGAACGCTCGGAATTCCTTCAGCATCAGCCACCTCCTTGAGTGTGAACTGCCGTTCTAGCACCGGCCCCCGCCGGCGCAGCCGCTCCGTGGGCTGCGTGCGCTCCGATGCGACATGATGTCCCAACCCAACGGCACCGGTCCCGCTGTCAAGAGCCGGCGGTGCCCGCCAGAAGGAGCCCACCGTGCCAACCGACGCGCCACTCGTACTGGGAGACGTCCCGCCGGCCCTGCCCGACGTCGTGGCCGTGGCGAGGCGTGCGCGCCCCGTCACCCTCTCGGTGAGCGCCATCGCGCACATGGCCGCCTCCCGCGGGATCGTCGAGCAGCTCGCCGCCTCGTCGACGCCCGTCTACGGGATCTCGACCGGCTTCGGTGCGCTCGCCAACCGCGAGATCGACGTGGACCAGCGCGTCGCCCTCCAGCGCTCGGTCGTCCGCAGCCATGCGGCGGGCATGGGCGACGTCGTCGACACCGAGATCGTGCGTGCCCTCATGCTCCTGCGGGCGAAGACCCTGGCCTCGGGCCACGCGGGTGCGAGGCCGCTCGTAGCCGAGGCGATCTGCTCGCTCTTGAACGCCGGCATCACGCCGGTCGTCTACGAGTACGGCTCGCTCGGTTGCAGCGGGGACCTCGCCCCCCTCGCCCACTGCGCGCTCACGCTGCTCGGCGAGGGGGAGGCCCACGATGCCGCCGGCCGCCGCGCCCCCTCGGCCGGGCTCCTCGCCGCCGCCGGCCTCGCCCCGATCGAGCTCGAGGCCAAAGAGGGGCTCAGCCTCATCAACGGGACCGACGGCATGCTCGGGATGCTCGTGCTCGCCTGCACCGACTTGGGGCACCTGCTCCGCCTCTCGGACCTGGCGGCCGCCATGAGCACCGAGGCCCTCTTCTGCACGGACCAGGCCTTCCGCCCCGAGCTGGTCGCGCTCCGGCCCCAGCCCGGCCAGGCACTGAGCGCGGACAACCTCTTCCGCATCCTGGCCGGCTCGGCCATCGTCGCCTCACACCGTGCCGAGGACACCCGGGTCCAAGACGCCTACAGCGTGCGCTGCGCGCCGCAGGTGAACGGGGCGGCGCGCGACACGCTCGCCCACGCCCGGACGGTGGCGACGTACGAGCTTGCGTCGGCCATCGACAACCCGGTCGTGCTCGAGGACGGCACCGTCGCCTCCAACGGCAACTTCCATGGTGCCCCCCTCGCCATGGTGCTCGACTTCCTCGCCATCGCGGCGGCCGACGTGGGCTCGATCGCCGAGCGGCGCACCGACCGCCTCTTGGACCGCACCCGTTCCCACGGCCTCCCCGCCTTCTTGGCGCATGACCCGGGGGTGGACTCGGGCCTCATGATCGCCCAGTACACACAAGCTGCCCTGGTGTCGGAGAACAAGCGGCTGGCGTCACCGGCGAGCGTGGACTCGATCCCGAGCTCGGGGATGCAAGAGGACCACGTGGCCATGGGTTGGAGCGCGGGGCTCAAGCTGCGCCAGAGCCTCGAGAACCTTCGGCGCATTGTGGCCATCGAGCTCACGGTGGCCGCACGCGGGCTCGCGCTGCGCGCCCCGCTCGACCCGGCACCCGCCACCGCTGCGGCCCTGCGCATCCTCGAGCCCTTGACCGGTCCCCCGGGACCCGACCGCTTCACCTCGCCCGAGCTCGCGGCGGTCGAGGCGAGCCTCGTCGGCGACGAGCTGCTGCGCGCCGTCGAGTCGGTGGCCGGGCCGCTGCACTGATCGGCTCGGTCCCGCGCCGCGAGCTTGACCGGGCACCGGGGCCAAAAGGCAGCCCGCGGTGCTCTTAGGGCCCCGAGAGCCGGTGGTGGGACTCGAACCCACGACCTGACGATTACAAATCGCCTGCGCTTCCAGCTGCGCCACACCGGCGTGGCGGCCAGGCTACCGGCGCTCCGGCACGGTCCCGAGCCAGTGCCCGAAGCCGAGGGTGCTTGCGCTGGTGCCCCCCGGTTGGCAGGCTGAACCGGTGAGCAACCTTCCCCCTGACGTTGAGGGGGCCCCTCCGGCAGGGCACGGTGGGCCGCAGGTTGCCTTCGGCAAGGCCATCGCCCTGGTGGTCGTCGCCGTCGTCCTCGGCATCATCCTCCTCCAAGTGGGCAGCCGCTCACCGCAGATCTCGGCCACGGGGACGACGACCCCGACCACGACTGCATCGGGTTCGACGACGACCACCAAGCCGGTGGCCACCACGACCACGACGACGGTCCCACACTCGAGCGTGAGCGTGCTGGTGGCCAATGGCACGACGACGCCCAACGCGGCCGGCGACTTCACGAAGGAGCTGCAGGGGCAGGGCTGGAACATGCAGCCCGCCGCCGACACGACGACCCCGGTCAGCGCGTCGGCGGTGTACTACGCACCGGGGCAGCAGGCCGCCGCCGCCACCATCGCCGCTGGCCTCGGGCTCAAACCCACCGCCGTGCAGCCACTCACGACGTCGGTCCCGGTCAGCGGGACGACGGGCAGCGACGTGGTCGTGGTCATCGGCCCCGACCTGGCGGCCAACCTCCCCTCCTAGGTGGGCCCACTCCCCGGCCGGCTGGCCCCCCTGGCAGCGCGCCCGCGCTCCTCAGCCCTCTTTCTCGACTTCGACGGCACGCTCGCACCCATCGTTCCTGACCCGGCCGCCGCCGCCCCGCTCGAGGGCGTGGTCCCGGTGCTCGGCGCCCTGGCCCGCAGGCTGGCCCTCGTGGCGGTGGTCTCGGGCCGGCCGGTCACCTACCTGGCAACGGTCCTCGGCCCGCCGGCGGGCGTGCGGCTCATCGGCCTCTACGGCATGGAGGAGCTCGGCCCCGACGGCACGGTGCGCACGGCGGCCGACCTCGAGCGGTGGCGCGACCCGGTCGGCAGCGTGACTGCGGCAGCGCTGGCCGAGGCGCCCCCCGGGGTGGGAGTCGAGCCGAAGGGGCTGACCGTGACCCTCCACTGGAGGGGGAGCCCCGACGGCGAGGCCTGGGCGCGCCCCTTCGCCGAGCGTGCCATGCGGGAGGTGGGGCTCGTGGCCCAAGAGGGTCGCCAAGCGATGGAGCTGCGCCCGCCGGTCGAGGCCGACAAGGGCACGGTCGTGCGGCGCCTGGGCGAGGGTCACGATGCCATGGCCTGTTTCGGTGACGATCTGGGCGACCTGGCCGCCTTCGCCGCACTCGACCGCTTCGCCGCCCTCGGGGTCGACGTCACCAAGGTGGCCGTGGTCGACGCCGAGAGCCCCCCGCAGGTGGCCGCCGCCGCCGACCTGGTCGTCGAGGGGCCGGCCGGCGCCCTCACCGTGCTCGAGCAGCTCAGCGAGGCGTAACAGTCGCTCGGCGGGTCTCGAAGGCGAGCGGCAGCGACGCCGGGCCCCAGATGCCGAAGGTGGGCGGCTTCCACAGCACCGGCCCGTCGAGGGCGACCGTCGCCAGGTGCTCGGCGAGCACGCTGAATGCCTCCTGGAGCTCGGCGCGCGCCAGGGCCGCACCCAGGCAGCGGTGGATCCCCGACCCGAACGTGAGCTGTTCGGCGGAGCGTTCGGCGGTGATGTCGAAGGACCCCGGATCGGCAAACTCGGCCGAGTCGCGGTTGGCTGCCGCCAGCTGGGTCGTCACGACGGTGCCCGCCGGGAACACGACATCGTCGAACTCGACGTCGCAGCTGGCGACGCGCACGGTCGCTCGGACCGCACCGAGGTAGCGCATCGTCTCTTCGACGGCGCGCGGTGCGAGACCGACGGGGTCGGCCACGAGGAGAGCCCACTGCTCGGGGTAGCGGGCGAAGAGGGCCATGGCGCAGCCCAACTGGTTCCTCGTCGTGTCGGTGCCGGCCATCAGCACGGCCCGCACGAGCATGGCGAGCTCGTCGGTGCTGAGGCGGTCCCCCTCCTCCTCGGCGGCGATCAGGTCCGAGAGCAGGTCCTCGCGCGGCGAGCGGCGACGTTCGTCGACCATCTCGGCGATGTAGGCGCTCAGCTCCTTCGAGGCCTGCTCGATGGCCGGCGCGTCCTCGGCCAGGTTGCCGTTGAAGATCTTGAAGATGTCGCCCGCCCAGTTGCTGAACTGGCGCCAGTCCTCGGGAGGTGCGCCGAGGACCTCGCAGATGATCGGGATCGGGTAGGGCTGGCAGATGTCGGCGACGAACTCGCAGCGGCCGGCGGCGAGGTGGGGCTCGAGGAGCGAGGTGACCACCCGGCGCATCGCCGGGCGGTGCCGGTTGGCCGCGGCCGGGGTGAAGGCGGGGGAGACCAGGCGCCGCAGGCGCGTGTGCTCCTCGCCCTCGGTGGAGAGGATCGAGCGCGGCCGCGTCGCCAGGAAGCTGTCCGGCTCCGCCCCTTCGACGCGGAGCAAGGAGAGGGCGTTGTGGAAGCGGCGGTCACGCAGGATCCGAGAGGCATCGCGATAGCGGAGCACGGCGACGCCGACGTCGGTCCGGGCCAGCCAGTGGTCCTCGGCCAGGCCCGCGGCGAAGGCGGTGGACTCCTCGCGCTCGAGGCCGGCGGTGTCGAGCAGCGGCAGTTCGAGGTCCCATATCGAGGTTGTCGCTGGCACCGCGTTCCCCTCCTGCCGGCTCGGACCACTGTAGGTCGGCGGTGCCGGCGCCCGCGGGGCGCTGGCACCTCAGCGGGGGAGCGACTCGGCGATCGCCAGCTGGTCGGCGAGCCAGTCCGAGGCCGTGCGCCCCTCGACGAGGGCGCGCAGCGCGTCCGAGCGGTCCTTGCGCTCGACGTCGCCCATCTCGAGGGCCCGGTGGAAGGCCTCGGCGGTCTCGCTCAGGTCGAAGGGGTTGACGCCGAGGGCCACCTCGGAGAGCTCCTCCCATGCTCCCGCCTCTCGTGAGAGGACGAGCGTGCCGTCATGCGTGTTGACGAGGCCGCCTTCCTTGGCGACCAGGTTCATCCCGTCGCGCAGCGGGTTGCAGACCAAGACGTCGTAGCGCGCCATCGCCGCCACCGAGCGGTTGCGGTTGTCGGCCACGTCGAGCACGACCGGCTGCCACCCGGGTGTCCCCCAATGCTCGTTGATCTCGGCCGCGGCCTGCTCGATCGCCTGGCGGTAGGCGCGGTACTCGGCGACCCCTTCGCGCGACGGGTAGGCCAGCACGAGGTGGACGACCTGGTCGTGCCACTGCGGGTGCGTCTCGAGCAGCTCGTCGTAGGCCCAGAGCCCCCGCAGGATGTTCTTCGAGAGCTCGACCCGGTCGACGCGCAGCATCAGCTGGCGGCCGCCGAGGCTCCGTTCGAGCTCCACGCCGGCGCGCGACACGGCGTCGGTCGCCGCCTCGGCCCGCATGCTGGCCGGGTCGGGCCCGAGCGGGGCGACGAAGCTGCGGGGGGCTTCGAGGCCAACCGCCAGGCGGGGATCGCTGTAGCAGGCACGGAACTCGGCCTCCCATCGGCGCGTGTGGAAGCCGCACGCCCCGAAGCCCGCCATGCCATGGAGGAGTTCGGCGGCGGCGTAGGCCGGCAGCATCCGCAGGGCGCCGGGATCGGCGAAGGGCGTGTGCGTGAAGTGCACGGTTCGCAGGTCCGGGCGCAGGCGGGAGAGGTCGGACCCGGCGAGGGCGAGCTGGTAGTCCTGGACGAGGACGACCGCACCCTCGTCGGCCACCTCCGCCACCCGCTCGGCGAAGAGGGTGTTGTAGGTCCGATAGGACCGCCACGCCTCACGCCATGCGGTGTCGAAGCGGGGGCTGTAGGCGGGCGCGAACAAGCGGTGGTAGCAGAACCACAGGGTCGAGTTCGAGACGATGTCGTAGGCCTGCCGGTAGATCTCCTCATCCGGGGCGATGGTCACGACCGAGAGGCCGTCCTCATCCATCAGGCCCTCAGCGGCCGCGAGGCGGTCGGCCTCGCTCATCGACGCTGAGACCCATGTCGCCCCGCTGCCTGCCAGAAGGGGGTGCAGGGTGCCGGCCAGACCACCGCCGGTCCCGGCGGGCATCAGCTCACCGCTCTCGTCAATGCGGAACGACCGAGGGCCCCGGTTCGAGACGACGACAAGCTTCGCCATGCAACGACGCTACTTCGGGCCCTGCGCGCCCGATGCCGGCCGGGGCGCAGGCTCGGATCGGCGCGTGCTGGGGAGGGGTCCGGTGCTCATGCACGCCCCATGCCGGCTCGTTCCAACGCCGCGTGGAGGACCTCGGTGGCTTGGGGACCCAGCTCGGCGAGGGGGCGGTTGCGATGGCGGCGCACCCCGAGGTCCACCTGGGCGAGCGTGTCGGCACCGAACTCGGTGGCGACGTCGATCAGCAGGGCGATCTCGACGCCGTAGCCGTCGGCGAAGCCCACCTTCTCGAGCACCGAGCGAGGGGCGGCCGTCTCGCCGGCGAGGGGCTGGATGATGCCAGCGAGGTCGGGGAACAGGGTGCGCAGCACCGGTCGCGCCATCAGCTCGGTGACCCGGCCGCCGCCCGTGCCGCTCTCGCCGAGGGGGCGGTCGTAGAAGGCCTTGACCATCGTGATGGCGTCGTCGCAGAGCAGTGGGCCGAGCAGGCCGGTCACGAAGTCGCCGGTCGTGTTCTCCACGTCCCCGTCCAGGTAGACGATGAGGTCGCCGGCGGACTCCTCGAGTCCCGCCGCCATGGCCTGGCCCTTGCCGCCGGCCCCGCGCCGGCGCAGCACACGGGCCCCGGCCCGCTCGGCCAGCTCGCCGGTGCCGTCGGTCGAGCCGTCGTCGATCACCAGGATCTGGTCGACCAGCCCGCTGCCGCCGGCCGACGCCAGGTGGCTCCTCGCGATGGCGTCGACGACCGGCGCGATGGTGGGCGCCTCGTTGCGGGCCGGGACGAGGACCGAGACCACGCGTCCCCCCTTGGCGTCGCACAGCGCCCTGGCGCTGAAGTCGCTGCTCGCGAAGGTGCGAGGGTGCGTGATCATCTGCAGATCATCCCCCAAAGATGGCCGGTTCAGTCCCACGCCCGGGGTCTACCCGTCGGCCGTCGCCGGTCGAGCACTGGCCACGCACCCGTCTGCGGGAGCTGCATTGACGGAACACCCTTCCATCGACCAACATGGACGCCATCATCCAGAGCGGCTGAGGCACGGGGCCTGTGACGCCGCGGCAACCAGTACACCCCCACCCAGGGGGTGCACCAGGTGCCAATGCCCGACCGATGAGGAGGACCCTTATGGACCACGTCACAGGACTGCGCTGTCGGGAGTGCGGCCGCGCCTTCCCCGCCGAGGCCCTGCACGTCTGCGACTACTGCTTCGGCCCCCTCGAGGTGGCCTACGACTACGAGGCCATCGCGGCGCGCACCAGCCGCGAGCGCATCGCGGAAGGCCCCCGCTCGATCTGGCGCTACCGGGACCTCCTCCCGGTCCATGACGAGGCGCCCGTCGACCTCGGGGCGGGGTTCACGCCCCTCGTGCGCGCCGAGCGCCTCGCCGCCGAGCTCGGTCTCGGCGAGCTGTGGATCAAAGACGACACGGCCAACCCGACCGGCTCGTTCAAGGACCGGGTGGTCTCCGTGGCGCTCACCAAGGCGCGCCAGCTCGGCTTCAAGGTCGCCGCCTGCGCCTCGACGGGCAATCTGGCCAACTCGGTGGCCGCCCACGCGGCGCGCGCCGGGATGGCCTCGGTCGTGCTCATCCCCCACGACCTCGAGGCCGCCAAGGTCATGATGACCGCCGTCTACGGCGGCACGCTGGTCTCGGTGGAGGGGAACTACGACGACGTGAACCGCCTCTGCGCCGAGCTGACCAGCGAGCACCCGTCCTGGGCGTTCGTGAACGTGAACGTGCGCACCTACTACGCGGAGGGTTCGAAGACCCTGGCCTTCGAGGTGGCCGAGCAGCTGGGCTGGCAGGCGCCCGACCACGTGGTCGTCCCGATCGCGTCGGGCAGCCAGCTCGTGAAGGTGGCCAAGGGCTTCGCCGAGCTCGGCCGGGTCGGCCTCTTGGACGAGGTCCCCGAAGTCCGGATCTCGGGTGCCCAGGCGCAGGGCTGCTCGCCCGTCGCCACCGCCTTCGCCGAGGGCTCCGACGTCATCCGCCCGGTCAAGCCCAAGACGATCGCCAAGTCGCTCTCGATCGGCAACCCGGCCGACGGCTGGTACGCGCTCTCGGCCATCCGCTCGAGCGGCGGCTCGTGTGCCTCGGTCACCGACGACGAGGTGCTCGAAGGCATCAAGCTGTTGGCCCGCACCGAGGGAATCTTCGCCGAGACCGCCGGCGGGGTGACCATCGCCACCCTGGCCAAACTGGCCGCCCAGGGCACCATCCGGCGCGACGAGCGGGTCGTCGCCCTCGTGACCGGCCACGGCCTCAAGACGGTCGAGGCGCTCGCCGGCTCGGTCGGCCCGACGGCCACCATCGCCCCCACGCTCGACGCGTTCGACGCTGCCGTCCAGCTCGAGGGCGACCTCCAAGCCACCTACAAACAGGAGTCCCACCGATGAGCGTGTCCATCCGCATCCCCGCACAGCTCCGCACCCTCACGGCGGGCGCGGGCGAGGTCGCCGTCGAGGGCCAGACCGTGGGGGAGGCCCTGGGCGCACTCGACGTCGCGTACCCGGGGTTCTCGGGACGCCTCTTCGACGACGACGGCGGCCTCCGGCGCTTCGTGAACGTCTTTTTGGCCGACGAGGACGTGCGGTTCCTCGGGGGCCTCGGCACCCCTGTCGCCTCCGGCCAGACCATCTCCATCGTCCCCGCCGTCGCCGGCGGCTGAGGCCGCGGCGGCCCCCGCCGCCGGCGGGCCGGTCCGCCTCGACGCTTGCACGGCGCGCCGTTGCGTGGTTTGCTGTTAGCACTCGACGAACGAGAGTGCTAATGATCCGGTAGAGTGGTCTGTGACCAGGCCGACCCTTCCGGGTCGATGGACCAACGGAGGAAGAGACCAATGCCGAAGCTAATTGCCTTCGATGAGGAGGCCCGCAGGGCCCTCGAGACGGGCATGAACAAGCTGGCCGACGCCGTGCGGGTGACCCTCGGCCCCAAAGGCCGCAATGTCGTGCTCGACAAGAAGTGGGGCGCGCCCACCATCACCAACGACGGTGTGTCCATCGCCAAGGACATCGAGCTCGAGGACCCCTTCGAGCGCATCGGCGCCGAGCTGGTGAAAGAAGTGGCGAAGAAGACCGACGATGTCGCCGGTGACGGCACCACCACCGCCACGGTGCTCGCCTGGGCCATGGTCCACGAGGGCCTGCGCAACGTGGCCGCCGGCGCCAACCCGATGTCGCTCAAGAAGGGCATCGAGGCAGCGGTCGAAACCGCCGTGAACTCGCTGCACGCCATCGCCAAGGAGACCGAGTCGAAGGGCCAGATCGCCCAGGTCGCCTCCATCTCCGCCGCCGACACCGAGATCGGCGAGATGATCGCCGAGGCCATCGACAAGGTGGGCAAGGACGGCGTCATCACCGTCGAGGAGTCTCAGACCTTCGGCATGGAGATGGACCTGGTCGAGGGCATGCGCTTCGACAAGGGCTACATCTCGCCGTACTTTGTCACCGACCCCGAGCGGATGGAAGCCGTGATGGAGGACGCCTACGTCCTGCTCGTCGGCTCCAAGATCACCGCCGTACGCGACATGCTGCCGGTCCTCGAGAAGATCATGCAGAGTGGCAAGCCCCTCGTGATCGTGGCCGAGGACGTCGAGGGCGAGGCCCTCGCCACCCTGGTGGTCAACAAGATCCGTGGCACCTTCCGCTCCGTTGCCGTCAAGGCCCCGGGCTTCGGCGAGCGCCGCAAGGCCATGCTCCAGGACATCGCCATCCTCACCGGTGGCCAGGTCATCACCGAAGAGGTCGGCCTGAAGCTCGAGAACGTGGGCCTCGAGATGCTCGGCCAGGCACGCAAGATCGTCGTCACCAAGGACGAGACCACCGTCGTCGAGGGTGCGGGCGTCGAGTCCGACATCAAGGGCCGCATCAACCAGATCAAAGCTGAGATCGAGAACACCGACTCGGACTACGACCGGGAGAAGCTCCAGGAGCGCCTGGCCAAGCTGTCCGGCGGTGTCGCCGTGATCAAGGTCGGTGCCGCCACCGAGGTGGAGCTGAAGGAGAAGAAGCACCGCATCGAAGACGCGGTCTCCACCACCAAGGCGGCCATCGAAGAGGGCGTCGTGCCCGGTGGGGGCGTTGCCCTCCTCCGTGCCCAGTCCAACATCTTGGACCTTGCCGCCAAGCTCGAAGGTGATGAGGCGACTGGTGCACGCATCGTGGCCCGTGCCGTCGAAGAGCCCCTGAAGCAGATCGCCGTCAACGCCGGCATGGAGGGTGGTGTCGTCGTCGAGCGTGTCCGCAACATGGAGCACGCGGCCGACGGCCTGAACGCCGACACCGGCGAGTACGTCGACCTGTTCGCCGCCGGCGTCATCGACGCTGCCAAGGTGACCCGCTCGGCGCTGCAGAACGCGGCCTCGATCGCCGCGCTGTTCCTGACCACCGAAGCGGTCATCGTGGACAAGCCCGAGGAGAGCGCGCCGGCCATGCCGGGCGGGGGCATGGACGACTTCTAGTCCTGCCCCACCCGCGGGTGGATCCAGCATCGAGACGAGGGGCGCCCACCGGGCGCCCCTCGTTCGTTGTGGCGGCTGCCAGCCGCCACGGTGTGGTCCGTAGACTGGCGGGGTGAATGATGAAGCGACAGCCCCAGGGACCCTCGAGCCGAGTGAGGGGTGGGCGGTCCTGCACCTCTTCTACCGGCTGCACGGAGCCTTCGACGGCGAGGCCGTGCGCGCCGCCGAGGAGGAGGCCCGCAAGTCGGGCCACCAGGTGGTCAGCGTGGCCATGCTCGGCCACAAGGCCGACGTCGCCTTCATGGCGCTCGGTCCCGACCTGTGGGCCCTCCGGCGCTTCCAGAGCGCGCTCAGCGGTGCGGGCCTCGAGCTCGTCTCGTCCTACGTCTCGCTCACCGAGGTGTCCGAGTACGCAAAGGGGGTGCCCGAGGAGATGAAGCAGGCCCGGCTGTTCCCGCACCTTCCCCCCGAGGGCAAGAAGGCCTTCTGCTTCTACCCCATGTCGAAGCGGCGCGGCGACAAGCACAACTGGTTCTCGCTGCCCTATGAAGACCGCAAGGCGCTCATGTACGGCCACGGTGCCGAGGGACGGAAATTCGCCGGCCGCATCCTCCAGGTCGTCACCGGCTCGACCGGCCTCGACGATTGGGAGTGGGGCGTGACGCTGTTCGCCGTGCACCCCGACGACCTGAAGGACTGCGTGTACTCGATGCGCTTCGACGAGGCCTCGTCGAACTACGCGGAGTTCGGGCCCTTCTTCACCGGCATGGTCGGGGACCTGGATGAGGTGCTGGCCCAAGTGGCCGGGCAGTGAGCGAAGAGAAGCTCGAGCGCCTGCGCGCCGGCCTCTCAGTGCTGGGCTCGGTGGTGGTGGCCTTCAGCGGAGGTGCGGACTCGGCATTCTTGGCGAAGGTGGCGACGGACCACCTGGGCCGCGACGCCGTCCTGTGCGCGACCGCCGTCTCGGCGTCGCTGGCCGCCGACGAAGCCGTCGAGTGCGCGGCGCTTGCCGACGAATGGCACCTCGACTGGACCGGTGTGGCGACCGACGAGCTCGAGAACCCCGCGTATGTGGCGAACAACGCGGATCGGTGCGCGCACTGCAAGACCTCGCTCATGGAGGCGCTCACGCCGCTGGCGACTGCCCGGGGGGCAACAGTGGTCCTCGGCGTCAATGTGGACGACCTTCGCGACCACCGGCCCGGCCAGGAGGCCGCGGCCCGCCACGGCGCGCGGTTCCCCCTGGTCGAGGCCGGCTTCACCAAGGACGAGGTGCGTGCCGCCTCGCGCCGGCTCGGGCTGCGGACCTGGGACAAGCCCGCTGCCGCCTGCCTGAGCTCGCGCCTGCCCTACGGCACGCCGGTGACCATCGGGACGCTTCGCTCGGTGGGTGCGGCGGAGGCGGCGCTGAAGCGACTGGGCTTTGCGGGTCTGCGGGTGCGCCACCACGGCGACGTGGCGCGACTCGAGATCGACGAGGAGTCGTTCACGGCCGTGCTGGGCCGCCGCCACGAGGTGGTCGAGGCCGTGCGCTCCGCGGGCTACCTTTTCGTTGCCCTCGACCTCGAGGGGTTCCGCTCGGGCAGCCTCAACCGGGCGCTCAGCACCAGTGCGGCCAGCCATGAAGGAGCGGGGTCATGATCACCGTGCGAGTCAAGCTCACGTTCCCCGAGTCCCTGGTGCGGACGCCGGTCCTCGCGCGCATGGTGCGCGAGTTCGACGTCGAGCCCAACATCCGGCGGGCGAACGTCGAGGAGCACTCGGGGTGGATCATTTGCGAGCTGGTGGGCGACGCCGGCCACATCGACGCGGCCGCGGCGTGGCTACGCACCGAGGGGATCGGGGTCGACCTGCTCGGCGACGTGCTCGAAAGCTGAGGCCGAGACGGTGCGGACGCACCCCCGGGCTCAGCGCTGCGGGTCTTTGGGCGGGATCTGCCAGCCGGCGGAGGAGACACGACGGGGCTCGTAGAAGACGCAGCCGTCGGGGCAGCCGAAGGGAAGCGGATCGTTCGCGCCCATCTTGCAGCGCTCGATCTTGTCGCCCGAGGCCGTGGTCTGCATGACGTAGTGGCGGCAATCCTCGTTGACGGGCACGACACATCATGCTTCAGGGCGCCGAGCCTCGGGTGGCGGGGGTCGAATTGGTCCCTGCGTGCGGGCGCGGCGCTGGCGGCGGGGCGATAGCGTCGGCACGTGGACAGTCCCGCCCCCGACCGCCAGCTGCTGCGCTGGAGCGAGGCGCTCGCCGCCATCGCCCGGACCGGTCTCGGCTTCACCGAGAGCCTCTATGAGCGCGAGCGGTTCGAGGAGATCCTCCACGTCGCCGCCGACATCAAGGTCGTGGCCCACGAAGGCGTGGGCGATGTCGCCGACGCCGATGGTCTGGTCCAAGAGTGGCTCGGGTCGGTGGGTGAAGGGGTGCCCGGCTACGTCACACCGAAGGTGGCGGTGGGAGCGGCGGTGGGCAACGACGACGGCGAGCTCCTCTTGATCCAGCGGGCGGACTCGGGCGTCTGGCTCTACCCGACCGGCTGGTGCGACGTCGGTTACTCGGCTGCCGAGGTGGTGGTGAAGGAGGTGAAGGAGGAGACCGGGATCGAGGTTGAGCCCGTCCGCCTGATCGCCGTGCTCGACGGGCTTCGGCTCGGATTCACACGGGTCCCCCTCTACTCGCTCCTCTTCTACTGCCGCGCGACCGGCGGGAAGCTCGAGCCCCACCCACTCGAGTGCAGCGACGTCGGCTGGTTCACCCCCGACAACCTCCCGAGCCCCCTTGTCGGGGCGGAGCGCTGGGGCGACCATGTCTTCGCCGCCTTGCGCGGCGAACGGCGCGATGTCCTCTACGACCGGGTGCGCCAACCGATGTGGCGCGGCGAGCCCGACACCGACGGTCCGGGCGCTAGCTCGGCCCGCTGAGCGCGGCGCGAGCGACGCGCCGATCACCGGCTTGCGCCCAAGTGGGTCGGTACACTCCAACGCCAGTGGCACACAACGGGAACGTCCGAGTCGAAGAGGTGCTGGTCGCCGACCCCGAGTTGGTGGGGGCCATGGGCAGGCTCGTGCCCCAGCTCTCCACCACGTCGGCGGTCCCTGAGGCCTATGACCTCGAGGACATCGTCCGGGCCCCGGCCACCGCGCTGTTCGTGGCGCGCGACGCTGAGAGTCGCATCGTCGGGTCGCTCACCCTCGCCACGTTCCGCGTGCCGACCGGCGTGCGGGCGTGGATCGAAGACGTGGTGGTCGACGAGGCGGCCCGCGGGAGCGGGGCGGGCGAGGCGCTTGTGCGGGCTGCCATCGAGCGGGCCCGGGAGGCGGGTGCTCGCACCGTCGAGCTGACGTCGCGCCCGAGTCGGGAGGCCGCCAACCGCCTCTACCAGCGCATGGGTTTCGCCGAGCGCGAGACCAACCTCTACCGGTTTTCCTTCGAGAGCTGAGGTCTATTCGTAGCGATCGTGGGTCCGTATCGCTGGCGGGCCGCCTCCCCCGAAGTGCCGAGCATCGCCCCGATGGCTGACCAGCTCTGGTTGTCGGACCGGGCGGACTGGACGGCAACGAGGAGCTCCTTCTCGGCTCGTGCCCGGTCGAGGAACGCCTGACGCACGTGGCGGAGCGTGTCCGCCGACCTGGCGTTCGACAAGTCCGAGACGTGCTCTTCGAACCGGTGCGCCAGCGCATCGGCCTGGTCGATGATCTCCCTCGTGCTCCTCGGCATGGTCTTCACCTCAGATACTTCCCGTGCACGGCATGGATGATGACTGGACCGCTGGCCCCATCGACGATGCCTCTCTCGAGCAATCGACCGGTGGTGTCCGGCCCGATCACCATGAGCAGGCCGTCGTCGAGATCCTCGATCCACATCAGATGATCGAAGGCATGATGGGTGTCGGCGTTGTCGATGCCGTTTCGGTGGGCGCTCGCTGCAATGGTCGATTCGTCGCCCACTGTAGCAAGGTAACTTGTGGCTGTGACGGGCCGGTAGTGCTGAGCCGCCACCGACGGGCGAAACGCGCTTGGTAGGCACGCGAGGCTGGCGGGGTGTCGGACGCGCCCACGCACCCGGATGGCACCCCGGGCCCATTGGTTTCGGTGGACGACGCCGACGACCCGCGCCTCCACTTCTACCGGGACCTCAACGATCCGGCCGGGCGCCTCCGGCGTGACATGGAGCAGTCGGTCTTCGTGGTCGAGGGGAGGCTTGCCGTCGACCGGCTCCTCACGTCCAGCTACTCGGTGCGCTCGCTGCTCATCGACGTACATCAGTTGACGGCGGCCAGCGACCTGGTCTCGGCCACAAGGGCTGCGGGCGCGCCGGTGTTCGTAGCGTCTCGTGCCGTGGTGGCCGACACCGTCGGCTTCGCCCTCCACCGGGGCATCGTGGCGGTTGCGAACCGACCGTCCCCCGCTGATCCGGGGCGCGTGCTGGCTACCGCCGCCCGGACAGCCGCGCCAACGGGAACTCCTCGGCTCGTCGCTGTCCTCGAGGGCCTCAACGACCACGAGAATATCGGTGCGCTGTTCCGCAATGCCGCCGCATTCGGTGTGGCCGGTGTCCTCCTCGACCCGACGTGTGCCGACCCGCTCTACCGCCGGTCGGTAAGGGTTTCGGTCGGACACGTCCTGCATATTCCGTTCGCCCGGGTCACGTCGTGGCCGGACGGGCTCCACCAGCTCCGGGCCGCCGGCTTTGTTGTCGCCGCCTTGGCACCACGTGCCGCTGCCGCCGATCGGGTGTCCACCACAAGTCTCGTGGAGCTGGCCTCCCAGATCTCCGGCCCAGGACAGCCCGTCGGCGTCGCCCTGCTTCTCGGCGCTGAGGGACCGGGTCTGAGCGCTGCGGCGCTCGCAGCGTGCGACATGACGGTCTCCATCCCGATGGCGGACGGCGTCGACTCGCTGAACGTCGCAACCGCAGCAGCGGTCGCTTTCTTCGCCCTCGCCAACCGCTGAAGTTGCGGGTCTCCTGTTCGGGGATCTCTGGCGCGACACCTCGCGCCGGGCGTGCGCCGGCGAGGAACGCCGCTGGCTGTCCCTCCCTGAACGCATCAGGCACGATTTGGGTGTGGAACTTCGCCAGGTGCACCTCGACGACCCCATCTGCGAGCCGTTGCTGGCCGGGTTGAGCGCCGAGTACCAGCAGCGTTACGGCGAGCAGGACGAGATGGCCATGGTGACGCCCGACGAATTCGAGCCGCCGTCGGGGGCCTTCGTCGTCCTGGTCGCATCCGGTCGTCTCGTGAGCGGCGGCGGCCTGCGTCGGCTCGATGAGCAGGTTTGTGAAGTCAAACGGATGTGGACCGACGAAGAGCACCGGGGGAACGGCTGCGCCACCGTGGTGCTGCGTGGCCTCGAAGAGGCAGCGCTCGAGCTGGGGTATCGCGTCATCCGTCTTGAGACCGGTCCACGTCAGCCCGAGGCCGTCGCCCTCTACGAGAAGAACGGTTACCGCAGGATCCCCACCTTCGGCCGCTATCCCCAGGCCATCGCCTTCGAGAAGACCCTGGCGGCCGTCGACTGACGGGCGTCCGGATCCCTACCGGATCCCTATTCGACCAGGAGCACCTGGAGCTTGTCGAGGTCGTCGGTCGACAGGCCCGAGTCGAGCGCCCACTGACGGGCCCCGCCGTGGCGCTCGTCGAGCCCCTCCAAGAAGCGCTCCATCGACGTGGCCAGCACGGCGAACGCCGAGGCGGGGATCTCGTCCACCCGGTCGCCCACGAGCGGGTCGCGCCGGACCCGGCCGATGATGAGCTCCATCCGGGTGGCGGTCAGCACGTAGTCCTCGACGATCGCCGTGCGCTCGACCCCGATGCAGTCGAGCACGAGCGCGGCCAGCACGCCGGTGCGGTCCTTGCCGGCGAAGCAGTGGAAGACGAGCGGGTAGCGGTCCGCCTCGGTCATGAGGACCATCGCCTCGGCGAGGGCGGCCGAGCCACCCTCCAAGTACCAGAGGTAACGGTCACCGGCGTTGCCGTCGCGCAGTTGCGGTGCGGCCCGATCCTCTTGGCCCTGGTCGGTGAGGACGGGGGCGTGCAGGTGGTGGATGGGGTGGCGCTGGAGGGGCCCGGGGCCGGCTCGCTCGACTTCGGTGGGCGTGCGCAGGTCGACGACCGTGGCGAGACCCATGGCACGCAGCGTGGCGACATCCTCTTCGGTGAGCTCGTTGAGGGTGTCACTGCGGAACAGTCGGCCCCACCTCGTGCGGCGGCTGTCGGTCGTTGGATAGCCGCCGAGGTCGCGGAAGTTGTAGGCGCCGACGAGCGGCAGGAGGCGTTGGGGGTCCATGACGCCATCTTGCCCGTCGACGCGAGGAGGTGGTGCACGGCGGTGCACGCCGTCATCTCGATAGGGTCGACACGATGTCACCCCGGCGACGCCAGCCGACGCGCTTCGTGGCCCTGCTGCGGGGCGTCAACGTGAGCGGTCACCGCAAGGTGCCGATGGCCGAGCTGCGCGGGCTCTGCGAGTCGATCGGACTCGGCGACGCGCGCACCTACCTCCAGAGCGGCAACGTGGTGTTCACGAGCGAGGTGGCGCCGGCCGCAGTCGGGCGCGCGCTCGAAGCGGCGATCGAAGCCGAACTCGGCGTGACGACCACGGTGCTGCTTCGCTCGAAGGAGGCACTCGACTCGGTGGTCGAGCACAACCCCTTCCTCCGAGCTTCCGGTGGTACCGAGAGCCTCTATGTGACCTTTCTCGCCGCCGGGGCCGCACCGGCCCGGCGCGCCGTATTGGACCAGACCGAGGTGGACGCTGGGCCCGACGAGTTCGCCGTCTCGGGTACCGAGGTCTACCTCTCGTGCCCGGGTGGCTACGGGAGGACCAAGCTCAACAACTCGTTCTTCGAGCGCAGGCTGGCGGTGACCGCCACCACGCGCAACTGGAAGAGCGTGGTGGCCCTCGCCGAGATGGCCGGCCACTGAGGCCCCCGGCACTACCATTCCGCCGGGACGCCGAGACGGCGGCTGAGAGATTACTGGGGCGACCACACGTGTCTTCGCGCAGGGTTGGGAGAAGATAGAGGCCCATGGAGCATTTTCTCGTCACCTGGGGCTACCTCGCGCTCTTCGTTGCCACGTTCCTCTCGTCGCTCGGCATCCCGGTCGGTTCGGAGGTGGCGATCGCCTACGGGGGCGCCCTGGCCAGCGGCCAGCTGATCACCGACGGCACCCATGATCACCTCCAGCTCGGTTGGGTCATCGTGGTGGCGATCCTGGGCGAGCTGCTCGGGTCGGCTGCGGGGTACGCGATCGGCTACTTCGGCGGCCGGCCCCTCGTCGACCGCTACGGCAAGTACATCCTCGTCACCCACAAGGACCTCGACCGCGCTGAGGCCTGGTTCGACGGGAAGGGCGAGAGTGTCGCGCTCTTCGGCAGGCTCATCCCTCTCGTGCGCTCCTTCGTGTCCCTCGCCGCCGGGCTCGCCGAGATGGCGCGCGGCAAGTTCGCCATCTTCACGGTGATCGGTTGTTCGATCTGGTGCGCCGCACTGGCGGCGATCGGCTACAGCCTCGGCTCGAGCTGGCACCACGTCATCAAGGCGTTCAGCTACGCCGGCTACATCGCCCTGGCGCTCGTGATCATCGCCCTGGTCCTCGTCATCGTGCACCGTGTCCGGACGCTGCGGACGGAAGGCTCCGATCAGGAGCCCCCCACCCCACGCGCCCGCCACGCCGCTCCCGCCCGCGGCCGGCGCCGCTGAGCGGACCCCTCGCGGCGGGCACCGTCGCTGCGGCCGATAGCCTGGCTGTGTGGGTCAGCTTCGAGAGCAGTTCCGAGAGGTCGTCGAGCAGGTCCGCTCGGTGATCGAGCGTTCCTTCGGGCGTGCCCCCGAGCCGATCCCGGTCTACGTGCCGGTGCGTGACCCCCGACAAAATCCCTGATCATTGGCCTCCGTCCTCGTGGCCCAAGTCGGCTTCGGGCTCGGGGACTGCCGGAGGAGTCGCGCACCGTCATCGCGTCCGCCTTCCGACTCCTCTTGAGCCAGAAACGGACCCACCCGCGCCTTCCTGGACAAAAACGTCGACAAGTGCTGACCAGGGTTCGGCCACGGCGAACCGGCCACGGTGTGGGCCAATGCCATAAGGTCGGGAGTGAGCGAAGCGAGGAGGTCAGGACATGGCAGAGCAGAACAAGGGCCCGATTGACGCCATCATCGCTGTGCTACTCGTGATCGCGGCCGGGGCCATGGTGGTCTACGCGGCGACCAACGGGACGTCCAACACCTGGTGGTGGATGATCATCGCCCTCGCCGCCCTGCTGCTGGCCGTCGTGGTCGGTGCGGTGGCCGGCATCGTCGACGTCTCGGAGAAGACCAAGTCGACCGCGCCCTAGCTCGGGCGGGCGCGCGCAGCCGGCTCGATGCCGGCTCGTCGCTCAGGTGACCGAGCCGGTGGTGACGAGCTTGTCGAGGCGCTCGAGCGTCCTTTCCATCCCCGCCTTGTTCTTGGCCGGGAAGCCCATGGCCTCGATGACGCCCGCGCCGAGCGCGTTGGACCAGTCGAAGGTCTCGACCACGCGAGTGCCCGTCTCTGTCGGGAACAGCTCGTAGCGCCACCGAGCCTTAGCGAAGTGGCACCAGGCGATCTGGCGGTCGGGCTCGAACTCGACCACCGTGTTCTTGACCGCGTACGGCACCCCCAGCTTCATGGCCATGCCGAACTTCGACCCGAGCTCGAGGTGCCCGGGATTGCTCCGCAGCGACTTGACGGTGCCCGAGCCGTCGATGATCGGGTGCTGGGCCGGATCGGTGAGGATGGCGAAGATCGTGTCGGCCGGGGCCTCGATGGTCCGCTCCACGGAGACGCTGCGGTTGTTGTCGGTCATGGGCAGAGACTAACGCCCACCCTGGGAGCAGGGTCTACCGTGTGCAGCACACGACCCGGGGACGTCGCCCGCCCACCATCGCTGGAGGACCATGCGAATCGGCAACTTGTTCGGGCCCGACGCCACCTTCGTCGGCGTGCCGGCAGCCGACCTCGACGACGAGGCCAGCTATGCGGGTGCAGCCGCGGTGATCATCGGCGGACCGTTCGATGGCGGGACGTCGCACCGGCCCGGGACCAGGTTCGGTCCCCAGGCGATCCGCTTCACCGACTACCTGCCCCATGACGGGAGCCGGCCCCACCTCGCCTTGGACGTGGACCCACTGCTCGAACTGGGCGTGGTCGACGTGGGCGACGTCGAGATGCCGCCCGGCAACACCGAGCTGTCTCTCCAGCGGCTCGAGGCGGCCGTGACCCGCATCGCCGCGTCGGGGGCGATCCCCGTGGTGCTCGGCGGTGATCACACGATCGCCCTGCCCGATGTGACCGGTGTCGCCCGCCACGTCGGTTGGGGACGGGTCTCGGTCATCCACTTCGACGCCCACGCCGACACCGGCAACACGCAGTTCGGTTCGCTCCACGGGCACGGGACGCCCATGCGCCGCCTCATCGAGTCGGGGGCGACACGCGGGGACCGCTTCTTGCAGATCGGCTTGCGTGGCTACTGGCCCGAGCCCGAGACGCTGGCGTGGATGGCCGAGCAGCAGATGCGCAGCTACGAGATGACCGAGGTCGTGGGTCGCGGGCTCGACGAGGTGCTCACCGAGGCATTCGCCATCGCGACCGACGAGTGCGACGCCGTGTTCCTCTCGGTCGACGTCGACGTCGTCGACCCCGGGCTCGCGCCGGGCACCGGGACCCCCGAGCCGGGTGGGCTCTCCTCGCGCCAGCTGCTCGACGCCGTCCGCCGGATCGCCATGGAGCTGCCTCTCGCCGGGATGGACGTCGTCGAGGTGTCGCCCCCCTACGACCACGCCGGGGTCACGGCCTTTCTGGCGAACCGCGTGGTGCTCGAGGCACTCTCGGGCATCGCCTGGCGGAGGCGCCACGGGGCCGGCGAAGCCATCCGCCAGCCGGGGGACCCCCTGCTCGAGGGCCGCCGACCGCCGATCTGAGCTCAGGCCATGGTGGCGAGGATGCCCTCGAGCATGGCCATGTCGGTGTCGGGGTGCAAGATGGCGAGGCGGGCGGCGGGGGTGCCCTCCCAGGTGGTCGGGGTCACGAAGCCGCGCTGGGCGGCGAGCAGATCGGTGGACCAGGCGTTGTAGTCCTCGAGGGACCAGTCGCGTCGCCGGAAGACCACGATCGAGAGCTCCGGCCGCCGGACCAGCTCGAGGTAGGGGACGGTCTCGATGTACTCGGCGCACGCAGCAGCCGTGGTGATCGAGCGCTCGACGGCCTCGGCGTAGGCGTTGGTGCCGTAGACGGCGAGCGAGAACCACAAGGGCATGCCGCGCGGCCGGCGTGAGAGGTGGATGGCGTAGTCGCTCGGGTTCCACTCCTCGCCCTTCAAGACGTCGAGGTAGCCCGCTTTCTGGCTGTGGACCGCCTTGGCCAGGGCCGGCTCCCGGTAGAGCAGGGCGCAGGAGTCGAAGGGCGCGTAGAGCCACTTGTGCGGGTCGACGATGAACGAGTCGGCCTGTTCGATGCCGTCGAAGCGTCCCCGCACCGAGGGCGCAAACAGGGCCGCGCCGCCGTACGCGCCGTCGACGTGGAACCAGAGGTTGCGCTCGCGTGCGACCGCGCCCACCCCGGCGAGGTCGTCGATGATGCCGGCGTTGGTGGTCCCGCCGGTGGCCACGACGGCCACGACGTGCTCGGCCCCGGGCCCGGTTGCCAGGGCTGCGGCCAAGGCGCCGCCGGTCAGGCGGTGGTCCACCGAGGGGACCAGGAACGCATCGGCCCCGATGATGTTGAGGGCCCCGGCGATCGAGCTGTGGGCCTCCTCGCTGACCGCCACCAACGGGCGGCCCTGTGGAGTCCCGACGCCGCGTGCCGCTGCGGTGTCACGCGCCACCACCAGGGCGGAGAGGTTGCCGAGGCTCCCACCCGAGACGAAGCAGCCGCCGGCACCGGCGGGCAGGCCGGCGAGATCGGCGAGGAGCCGGAGCGCCTGGTTCTCGGCGGCGACCGCCCCGGCGGCCTCGAGCCAGGACGTCGCGTGCAGCGCCGAGCATGACACGACCATGTCGAAGAGGAGGGACGCCTTGGTCGGGGCGGCCGGGATGAAGGAGAGGAATCGGGGACTGTCAGCCGAGACGATGGCGGGTGCAAGCTGCTCGGAGTAGAGGGCGAGCACCTTGGCCGGGTCGTTGCCCTCGGCCCCGAGCAGCCCGGAGAGGGCCTCGGCGAACTCGACCGGGAACACGCCCCCGTAGTCGAGGGGGACCGGGTGCTCGACCAGGCGCTCACGGCAGTACTCGAAGATGAGGTCGGTCATCGCCTCATCGAACTCGAACATCGGGTTTCTCATGGCTGGTCCTTTTGGCACCGCGTGGAGCGGGTGGTGGCGAGGAATGGGGCTGAGCGCTCAGGGTAACTGGCGCGTGGAGGTGTCGGCCCGGGGTCGACGTAGCCTGTCACCCCATGGAAGCACAGGTTGGCTTATGCGGTTCGTGATCGTGGGCGGCGGGCCCGCCGGGACCGAGGCGGCCACCCACGCGGCCCGGCTCGGCGTCGAAGTCGTCCTGATCGAGCGCGACATCATCGGCGGCGCCGCCAACCTGTGGGACTGCATCCCGTCCAAGGCCATGATCGCCACCGGTGGTGCGATGTCGTACCTGAACGGCGTGGGGGCGATGGGGGTGGGCGACGTGAGCGGCCACCTCGACCTCGACGTCGTCCGGCGGCGCATCGGTGCGATCACCGGGCGCCTCGAGTCGAGCACCGAGCGCATCCTCGAGAGCCAGCAGGTGGAGATGGTGCGCGGCACCGGCCGCCTCACCGGGCCGCACACGGTGGTGGCCACGACCGACGCCGGGGAGCGGACGTACGTGGCTGACGCGGTCATGCTCTCGACCGGCAGCCGGCCGCGCATCCCCGAGTGGGTGGCGCTCGACGACCGGGTGCTGACCACCCGCGACGCCTACCCGCCCGAGGTGCTCCCTGAGCACCTCGTGGTGATCGGCTCAGGAGTGACGGGCGTCGAGTTCGTCCACATGTTCTCCTCTCTCGGCAGCCGGGTGACCCTGATCGTCAGCCGCGAACAGGTCCTGCCGCGAAAGGACCCCGAGGTGGCCGCCGTCTTGGAGGAGGACTTCTTGGCACGTGGCGTTCGCCTGCTGAAGGGGGCGAGGGCCATCGCCATCGAGCGAGAGGGCGACACCGTCGTGGTGCGCTGCGATGACGGGCGGGTGGTCGAGGGCAGCCATGCGCTGCTCGCCATCGGCTCGATCCCCAACTCTGAGGAGCTCGGCTGTGACGAGGCCGGCGTGGAGGTCGACAAGGGCGGCTACATCCCGATCAATCACCATTGCCAGACCAACGTCGAGCACATCTACGCGGCCGGGGACCTCTCAGGCAAGCTCCCGCTCTCCTCGGTGGCCTCGATGCAGGGGCGCAAGATCGCCGAGCACGTGGTCGGCGGCCACAGCCTCGTGGCCCACCGCCACCTCAACTACGACAAGGCAGCGTCGGCCATCTTCACCGATCCCGAGATCGCCGACGTCGGCCTCGCCGAGGCCGACGCCTTCGCCGAGGGGCGCAAGATCCGCGTGACCAAGGTGCCGTTCGCCGCCAGCGCCAAGGCCCTCATCAACAACGACTCGAGAGGCTTCGTCAAGATCCTGTCTGACCCTGCGACCGGCGTCGTCCTCGGTGGCTCGATCGTGGGCCAGCACGCGGCGGAGCTGATCTCGGTGCTGGCGGTTGCGGTCACGGCCGGGCTCAAGGTCAACGACATCGTCGAGTCGATGCTCGTGCACCCGGCTCTTTCGGAGGCCCTGGCCGAAGCCGCCGAGTAGGCCGACCGCTCCCTGCGGACCCCTCGCTACGCTCCGAGCGTGCACTGGGTCCACGAGACGGTCTCCGACGGCGTCGTTGAGCGCCAGTTCGAGCTCCAGGGTGGCTCTCGGCCGGTGCCCGGACTGTTGTGGGTCCCGGCCGAGGCCGTCGGGCCCCGGCCGCTCTTGTTGCTCGGGCACGGTGCGTCGGGCACCAAGCGGGAGGGTTATCTCGTCGCCCTGGCCCGCAGGATGGTGCGCCGGCACGGGTTCGCCGCCGCTGCCATCGACGGGCCGGTCCACGGCGACCGCCGCTCGGACCTTGGGTCGAACCCGGTGCTCACGTTCCTCGAGTTCTCACAGGCCTGGACGACGGACCCGGCGATGACCGACGCCATGGTGGCCGACTGGCGATCGACGATCGACGAGCTCGAGAAGCTCGACGAGGTCGGCTCCGGGCCGGTCGGCTACTGGGGCCTGTCCATGGGAACCATCTTGGGCCTGCCCCTCGTGGCGGCCGAGCCGCGCATCGCGGCGGCCGTCCTCGGCCTCATGGGCATGACCGGCCCGACCCGCGAGCGCATCGCAGCCGACGCACCGCGTGTCCGCTGCCCGGTCCTGTTCCTCCTCCAGTGGGACGACGAGCTGTTCGCCCGCGATTCGTCCATTGAGCTTTTCGGGGCGCTCGGATCCTCGGACAAGCGGCTCCATGCCCAGCCCGGCCGGCACGGCGAGGTGCCCTCCGAGGAATTTGAGGCGAGCGACCGTTTCTTGACCCGCCACCTCACGGACTGAGCTGCTCAGGAGCTGCAGCGCTCGCCGGCCTGGGGCGGGGCGCGATCGACGAGGTAGCTGGTCACGACCCCCTCCATGCAGGCGTTGGTCGAGTCGTTGAGAAGCCATGTGTGCCCTGCGGCCACGTTGGTGACCAGCCGGCCGCCGATGACGGCGCTCAGCTGGGCCACCCCGGTGTAGGGCGTGTTGGGATCCCCGGTCGTGGCGATGACGAGCGGGGTCGGGGCACTCGTGCGCACCAGCGTCGGCACGGTGCCCGAACCGGGGCGCCAGCCCACGCACCCGATGAGGTTGTTGGAGACGGCCGCCGCACCGGCGAGGGGCGACGAGGCACTGAGTCGGCGGGCGAGCAGCGCACTGGCCCTGGCGCTCGGGTGGGCCGTGGCGTCGTTGCAGGCGTACGCCCACTCCGGCGCGACCAGCGACGCGCCCCCGACGTCCTCGTAGAACTGGACCGACAGCGCTCGCAACGGCGCCCCGTTGCCCGCCGCGGCCGCCTCGAGGGCGGCGGGGTAGCCGCCGAAGAAGGCGGGGACGGAGAGGTACAACAAGGTGGCGTTGAAGAGATCGCCGACCGTTACGGGGGTGGTGTCGCCCCCGCCCGGGGCGGGCAGCGGGTGCAGCAGGAGGCGGCTCTCGAGGGCGCTGTAGGTGGCGAGCGGACGGGCACCCAACGGACACGAGGCCGGCGCAGCGCAGGGCGGCAGCGCGCTGCGGAGCGCGGCGTCGATGGCCGGCGCCTCCTCAGTCGCCTGCCTGCTGAGCGAGAGGTTGGTGTCGACGGCCCCGTCGAGGACCATGGCTCGCACACGGCCCGGGAAGAGCTGCGCATAGAGCGCACCGAGGACGGTGCCGTAGGAGAGGCCGTAGTAGCTGATCTGGCTCGCACCGAGAGCGGCGCGGATCCTGTCCATGTCCTTGGCGGCGTTGAGGGTGGTCACACCGGAGAGGAGCCCGGGGTACTTCGCGGCACAGTCGGTGGGCAGCCGGGCGAAGACATTGACGCCGGAGGCGCTGAACGGGACGGCGCTGGCCGCCGCGGTCGGCGAGGGTCCACACCGAAGCGGGCTGCTCGTGCCCGTGCCGCGCTCGTCGAAGCTGACGAGAGTGAAGTCGTCGCGCACCGCGGAGGGGAAGAGGGACGCGAGGACCGGGAGGTCGATGACCCCGCTCTCCCCCGGCCCGCCAGGGTTGAACAGGAGCACCCCGTCGCCCGGCGCTTCGGTCGCCGGGTGCTCGATCACCGAGAGTGCGATGGTCGGCCCGCTTCGGTGGGCGTAGTTGAGTGGAACCTGCAGCGAGCCGCAGAGATACCCCGGCGCGCCAGCACAGGGGCCCCATGGGATCGACGTGGCCGCGCCAGCGGCGGGGGGCACCATCGCGAGCGAAATCCCGAGGAGGGCGGCGGCGACTGCCGCCACCGGGGCAAGGGCGTGCCGCGCGTGTCCGTGCCCCCCCAGCATCTGCTGACTCTATGTCACCGCGGTACTGGCCCGACCGCCACGATCAGGCCGGGTCGCCGTCCGAGAGCGGCATGCCTGCGCCTACCCCGGGCCCGGCGCGCCACGCCTCCTCGGCTCTCGACGCGACCTCATGGAGCGAGAGGCCCGTGGCCTTGGCCGCCATCGCCACATCATCGAACTCCGCCTTGGCCCTGCCGGGACCGACCTTCATGCGGATGGCGTGGCCGTCCACCTCGACCGAGCTCATCGTCCGGCGTGCCGGCCACCGTTCGCCGCGGCTCTCGCGCACGCCGAAGCTCCCGGTGCTGCGCTGCAGCACGCCTCGGAGGTCGTCGGCCAGGGCGGGCTCGCACAGGACCGAGAGGATGTGGCCCGGTCGCCCCTTCTTCATCAGGACCGGTGTCACCCACGCGTCGTACGCCCCGGCGTCGAGGAGGTTGGCGAGGGCCATCCCGAGCTGTTCGCCGGTGACGTCGTCCACCGTCGCCTCGAGGGTTACCACCGGCTGGCCGGACCCGAGCGCCCCGGTGCTGGCCTGGCCGACGACGACCTGCGTGCAGTTGGGGAGGTCGTCGAGCTCGTGGCTCCCGGCACCGAAGCCGCTCGAGCGCACCGCCATTGGGGGCAACGGCCCGAACGAGACTGCCATGGTGGCGAGGAGGGCGGCGCCGGTCGGTGTCGTGAGCTCGACGGTGGTGTCGCGCCCGTAGGTCGGGACGTCTTCGAGCAGGCGGACCACAGCGGGGGACGGGTTGGGCAGCAGCCCGTGGGCGGTGCGCACCATGCCCGTTCCCGTGGCGATGGCGGACGCGTAGACATCGTCGACACCGAGCACCTCGAGGGCCGCCGCGGTGCCGACAACGTCGACGATGGCGTCGTGCCCCCCCACCTCGTGGAAGTGCACCTGCCCCGGCGAGCGGCGGTGGAGGCGGCCCTCGACCTCGGCCAGACGCTGGAAGGTCCCGAGCGAGCGCGCCGCGACCCGGTCGGGGAGTTTGGCATCGGTGACCAACTCCACGATGTTGGCGTGCGTTCGCACGACCATGTCGTCATGGGTCGTCACCACCGCCCGGCTGCACGCGATCCCGCCGCGCAGCGTCTCTTCGAGTTCGAGGTCCCATCCACCCAGCGGGACGCGTCGGATGAGCTCGAGCACCGAGGAGAAGTCCGCCCCGGCGTCGAAGAGCGCACCGAGCGCCATGTCGCCGGCGATGCCGGCGAAGCAGTGGAACCACGCGATGGTGCGTTCCTCTCTCATGCGAGGATGCGGGCCACGGCACACGCGGCCCCGAAGCCGTTGTCGATCCCGACCACGCTGAGGCCCGAGGCACACGAGGAGAGCATGGCGAGCAGGGCGGTCACCCCTTCCAGGGCGGCGCCGTAGCCGACGCTGGTCGGCACGGCGACGACCGGTGCCGGGGTGATGCCGCCGACGAGGCTGGCCAGGGCGCCCTCCATGCCGGCCACGACCACGACGGCGTCGGCGTCGGCGAGTTCGTCGGCCGAGGCGAGCAGCCGGTGGACGCCGGCTACGCCGCAGTCCGCCAGCAGCAAGGGCCGGTAGCCGAGCGCGTGCAGTACGGCCTCGCACTCCTCGGCCACCGGCAGGTCGGCGGTGCCGGCCGTCACGATCAGCACCCGGGCGGCTCGCTCGGGGGCCGGTCGCCAGGCAACGGTCGCGCAAACGGGGCGACCTCGCACCGTGCACTCGGGGAACCCAGCCTCGGCCGCCGCCTTGCACGCAGCCTCGGTCTGTGCGGCGTCGGCCCGCGAGAGCAGCACAGGTCCTCCCGGCTCGCTGAGGAGCTCGACCACGATGCGGGCCACCTGCTCGTCGGTCTTTCCCGGGCCGTAGACGGCTTCTGGAAGGCCCTGGCGCAAGGGGCGGTGGTGGTCGATCTTGGCGAAGCCCAGGTCGGCGAAGGGCAGCCGGCGCAGCCGTGCGACCGCGTCATCGGGGGCGCAGGCTCCCGACGCCACGTCGAGGAGGAGTTGGCGCAGCAGAGGCTCATCCATTTCGTTCACTATCCTGCCCGGGTGTGAGCAATCCTGCGACATCAGTCGCCTTCTTCGGCCCCGCCGGCACCTTCACCGAAGAGGCGCTCCTGACCCAGGAGGACTACGCCGCGGCGGTGTTGGTGCCGAAGACCCTGATCGCCGAGGTGCTCGAAGCGGTCCAAAACGGGCAGGTGGACATCGGCTTCGTCCCGATCGAGAACGCCATCGAGGGCACGGTCAATGCCACGCTCGACGCGCTGGTCTTCGACTTCGACCTGTTCATCCAGCGAGAAGTGGTCCTCGACGTCCACCTCCACCTGATGGCACCTCATGGCACCAAGTTGGACGAGGTCCGCCGGGTGCTGTCGTTCCCCGTGGCGCTCGCCCAGTGCCGCCACTACCTGGCGAGCGAGCTGCCGGGCGCCGAGACAATTGCGGCGAACTCGACCGCCGACGCGGCGCGCCTGCTCGGCGAGCACCCCGAGCCGGGTACCGCAGCGATCGCCCCCCGGCTCGCTGCAGAGCTCTACGGCCTCTCCATCCTGGGAGAGGACATCGAGGACCACAGCGACAACCAGACCCGGTTCGTGGCCGTCGCGCCTTCTTCGATCACCGCGCCCACGGGGCACGATCGCACGAGCATCGTCTGCTACCAGGACGCCGACCGCCCTGGGAACCTCCACGGCATCCTCGGCCAGTTCGCGGCCCGCAACATCAACCTGACGAAGCTCGAGTCGCGCCCGACGAAGAAGGGTCTCGGCGACTACTGCTTCGTCATCGACCTCGCCGGCCACGTCGACGACGAGGTGGTGGCCGACTGCCTACGAGACCTCCACGCCGAGCTTGGCCGGGTCAAGTTCCTGGGCTCATACCCGGCCGCCGGGGCCAGCGCGCCAACCCGGCGTCTCGAGGCAGATAGAGCCTGGCAGGAGGCCGACGTGTGGCTCACCGGCTTGCGATCAAAGGTCAGGCGAGCTCCCGACGGCTCCTAATGGGAGTGGAACGTCCCGTCGCCGATATAACTTTGCTGGGTAGAGAGGCACGTCGAAGGTGAACACCACCGCCGACCGAGTGGCTGGCCGACTCACAGCGGGCCCGCTGGCACCTGCACTTCACCCCCACCTCCTCGTCGTGGGTGAAATGAGCTCACCGAGCGCCGACTCCGCCTTGGGGTCTTCACATCGGTGCCCAACCTCATCGAGGCCATTGAGCTCCGGGCCGAGCACTGGAACGACGACCCCCAACCCTTTGTCTGGCACAAGCCGGCGGAAGAGATCATCGCCAAGGTCCGCCGAGGACGTGCCGGTCTCGGCCAAGTCAACTCCGCGACGCGCCATTAGCTCACTGGTTGGAGTGTTTCGCAAGCATGGTTAGCCTGTGCCTGCACAACCCGGCGCCCGCCGCCGGCGCGTGGTCCGGAGGGATGGCAGAGCGGACAAATGCGCGGCTCTTGAAAAGCCGTGAGGGGCAACCCTCCGTGGGTTCGAATCCCACTCCCTCCGCTGGTCAGAAGCAGTTGTGGGTTCTGATCAACTAAGTCGGATCCGCCCATAGCCATAATCTTGGCCAGTCAGACGTGCACAGCAAGAGGCTCGGAGAGTCTGGTTCGTCACTGCCCTGCTGCGTGCCCCGACGTGTTGTTACACGGGTGCAGCAATCGCGAACACGGTCGACTTGAGTCGCTCTGTCGCGGATGAGAGCTGGACATGGCGATCGCTGGCGTCTCTTCCGCGGCACCCTGACGTGCCTCGGCTTCGTGGCTCGTGACAGTCGGCTGCGCAGCTCTACGACCGGGCGTGGAGCGCGTCATGCACGAGCAGTCGCCTGAGCCTCCAGTACGAGGGTCTCGGGCTTGGAAATGCCCGGATGGCCGGGATGAATCCGGTGAAGACGACCACGGCGCCAACGAGATAGATGCCCACATCGACTGTCAGAATCGTGAGTCCAGCAGCCGTTGACCATACGCGAGTGACAAGGCCGCTGACGGCGACGAAAAGGCCGAGCCCCGCCAACCGCAGCCCCCATACGGCCAGTCGCCAGTGTGCGCTGCCGCGCAGTTTCGTTGCGTCGTAGATGCACGAGGCAGGAGAGGGACTTATTTGTCCCCACCATCGGCACCGGGGACGGTCTGAGCCAGGATCCCCTTGAACGTTCGTCCGGACCTCTTTCGATACGCCACCTCGACGAGAAAGCTCACAATCAGCGTGATGCCGAGGGCAATCGCAGATGACGGAGCTTTGCTGATCATGTTGTACAAGAGGATGGCGAACAGGATCATGCACGCCGCCGCTGATGCAACGATCAGTGGTGCCTTTGCGCCTGTCTGATTCCGGATCCTGAAGTGGCCGACGCCAACCGCCGCATAGACGAGGAGGAATCCTGCGCTGCCCATGGACGCAACGGCACTCAGGGGGAACAGCAGGACGAACACGAGGACCAATCCCGAGGTGATGAAGAGGCCCTCAACGTCGCGGCCCCAGAGCCTGCGGTCGAAGGCAGGCGGGAGCTGACCGTTCTTGGCGATTTGATAGGCGATGTTCGTTGAGCCGAACAACGTCGCGTTGACGGCTGATGCCGTCGAGAGGAGCGCGGCCACGGCGATCAGCCTGAAGCCCACTTGGCCCAGGGAAGGCTTCGCAGCAACGGCCAGCGCAGAGTCGCCGAGTCCTTTGAGGATCCCGAGTGGGACGTTGGTCACCACCCCGACGCTGACCAAGAGGTAGATGACGATGACTATGGCCACGCTTCCGTAGATCGCACGTGGCAATGTCCGCTTGGGTTTGGCCATGTTGGCAGCGGCGTTCGTGATCAACCCAAATCCCTCGTAGCCGACGAACAACAACCCGGCACCCGTGATGATGCCCAACGGGCCCGGCCAATCTGCTGGTGAGAGTCGAGAGACCCCCTTGCTGCTCAGCGCGGTGAATGCGGCCACGATGAAGATGGCAAGGATGGCCAGCTTGATCATCACGATCACCGTCTCTGCCCGGCCCATTATCCGGCTCCCGAGGAAGTTGATCGTGGTGAAGACGAGCACGACGCTCACCGCCCACACCTTCAGTGGAAGGTGGATGAACGTGGAGGCGTAGACGGCGAACCCGGTCGCATAGAGCGCAATCGTGATGATGAAACTGAAGTACTGGAACAGGCTGAAGGCGCCCGAGAGGATGCCCTCTCCATAGCCGCGAACGAGGAACGTCACGGAACCCCCGATAGTGGGGAACGTCTTACCGAGCGCCACGTAGCCGTAGGCCGCCAAGCCGGCTACGAACCCACTGATCGCGAATGAAAGTGGAAGTGCCGATCCCGAAACATGAGCGACAACCCCGAGGACTGAGAAGATCCCTGCGCCAATCATCCCGCCGACGCCAATGCTGAGAGCCGCCAACAACCCGATGGTCGACGTCTTTGCGGAGTCTGGCATGAACGGACCTTTCCTGGGCGTCGTCAACGTACTGGAGGAGCTGTGCTCTCCCGATGGTGCCGAACTGACACCGCTCAGGTATGGCCCCCGAGCACCCTTCGCCATCCACGCGGCAGCAAGGGGCACGGGCCAATGGGGTTGTAGGCCGAGCTTCGGGGACAGGATCCGATCGACAACGCGGTTCATCTCTGAGCCGAACCGGGTTAGCTCTTGAACGCCACGGAGCGCCAGGTGACGCCCGCGTCACTCGATTCGAAGAGACTGCCGGCAAGGAGAGCGTAGGCGCGAGATGGGTCGCTGAACCCCACCCACGAGACCGTCGACGGGCTGGACAGGACGACCGCGTACGTACTGCCTCCGTTCGTCGTCTGCACCAGTGCCCCACTGAGCGTCTCCGGTGCGGGCGAGGCGAGGGCGACCGATGACGAGGCCGCGGCCAGCGTCAACGAGTTGGGGAACGGTCCGGTCGCCGTGGCGACACGCCAGGTCACACCGCAATCGGTCGACAGCATCGCCTCGGCCATCATGCCCGTCGGGCACGCGGCCCAGAGCGTCGACGTCTCATCGGCGGCGGCCGTCACCGAGCCCCCGAGACCGGCGGTGCAGGGATCGACCCGTTGGCTGAACTGGGCCCCCTGATCGGTGGAGTACAAGAGGACCAGGTCCCCGTTGCCCCCGAGTACGTATAGATTCGGCCCGCTCAGAGCGAATTGCGCCCCGTAGCCAAGAGGGGTGGGCGTCGGCACCTGCCGCCACTGCTGTGATCCGACCGGAGCAGTCAAGAGCTCGTCCGACGTGCTGTTCGCGGAGTCCGCGCCGGTGGCCAGCGCATACGCCTCGCCGTCGGCCGCCTCGAGTTCGCTGACCTGCCCCGGGATGGAGACGTTCGCCCAGGTCGCCCCTCCGTCGGCTGTCTGCCACAGCTCGGGGCCGAAGGCATAGCCGTCAAGCGGGCTGGCGAAGCGGAGCTGCGACACGTCGCTCGCGCTCACCGGCGGGCTCGGGATACCGGCGAACACGGAGCCGCCATCGGTGGTGCGGAGAATCGCGCCGCAGGTCCCGGATCCGGTGAGGCATCGAGCGGTCCCGAGCATCCACCATGCATCCAGGCTCACCACCGTGAACGAGGTGGCCTTGAAGCCTGTCGGGATCGGGCCCCCCGGTGGTCCGACGACAGGCACAGGGGCCGCGGTCGTCGGGGGACTCGTCGTGGTGGAGACGACAGTGGTGGTGGAAGTGGACCGAGATGAGGAGGCCGTGGTCCTGCCGCACGCGGCACCGGTCAGGGCGAGAACCGTCACGACGACACCGGCCAAAACGCCAGCAAATCGGTTCTGATGCGTCTGTCTGCCCGTGGTGGCTGATGGCACGGAATTCCATTCAGGCTGGAAGAGAACGATCCTGTTTACCTTGTGTGCACCAGATCCCGAACGCCAGTTGGGCCGGGCTTCCTTCCTTACATTCAGCGGTACACTCTCTGGGACGCGCCTACGCGCCACTTCCCCATGGTCACCGCATGAGGCCCAGCATTTGAACTCACCGGGCGAGTCACCCGGCCCGTTCCTCGTCCTCCCGGTGACGATCGATGGCATCTCTGCGATCCTGGCGGGCGTTGGCCACCACGTAGCCGAGCCCGAGGGCGAGCACGACTATGGCGACAATCCAAAGAACGTGAACGGCGAAGCCGATCAGGCCGGCCAAGAGTGCGACCGAAAGGATGATCACCATCACGACGTCCGAAGCCCTGCGCTGACCGAGCAACGAGTGAATGCGTCGAGTCTCCGATGAACGAGCTGGCATGAGGAAAGCACCTCCTCTTGGTTGACTCGTATCGCCCCGGTGACGTCAGCCGACGAGGACTGGAAGGAGGGGGACTACTTCGGGTGAAGCACCCCCTTGGCCTTGTCGATCACCTCTTCGACCTTCTCCTCGACCTTGCCGGCCTTCTCCTTGGCCTCGCCGGCCTGACGGTCAGCCTTACCCTCTGACTTGAGATCCTTGTTTCCGGTCAGGTCTCCGACGGCCTCTTTGGCCTTGCCCTTCATCTGATCAGCATTCCCAGCCATAATCCTGCTCCTTCTTCGTCGAACTCGGCCCCGGACCCGTACTGGCCGGAGCCACATATTCGACTGTGGCCCCGGCGGCCAAGGCCGGTCAGAGGCAAAGGTCATCATTCACGAGTCCTGGGCCTGAAACCGAGTGGAGAGTGGATCAGCCCGCGACTGCGCCGGAGGGTCACCTCAGTGAGGTCTGCCCAGGTTTGGTTGCCATCGCTTTCGCGACCTCCGGTACCGCGTCGTTGCAGAAGAACGTCAGCTGGGGGCCCCATGCCATCCACATGGAGAACCGAGAGCGGAGCATCGTGCCGAGTGCCGAGCAGAGGCTCGGGGGCCACGTGGCGCTCGCGCCGAGCGGTGTCCTCGCCCAGTCGACTTCTCCCAGACGGGCGCCGACCTCGCCGCCGGCGGCGAAGATCTCCTCGGAGCGACGCGCTGGGGGCACTTCGCTCACCGTCTGGGCCTTCGAGGAATCCGCCGTGCCGGGCCCGTGCTGGCGAGAGGGCGCGGCACCCCGACAGAGCTGACGGACGGCCCGATCCGGCTGATCAGTGACACAGCACCAGCGTACGGGCGTCGAGTGGCGCGTGGCGCCCGTACGGCGATGAGCGGACCGGAGCCGACCGGGCGGCGTGGCTCAAGAAATGGCGTCGCAGCGCAGCTAGCTTCGGGGTAAGGAGAAGGAGGCAACCATGGATTCGGAGAACAACGAGGCCCAAGGGGTGCAGATCAACACCGCCCTGCTGGCCAGCGGCGGGGTGCTGGCCGCCCTTGGCTCATTGCTGGTGGCGGTGGGGCTGCTACTCGGTGGCACCGCGTTCCTCTCGGCAGCGCGACAGTGGGTGCGTCAGCTCGACCGGCCGCCGGGTGACGTGGCGCAACTCAAGGTCCGCCAACTCCGCTCGGCCACCTCGGCCGGCTTCGACGCCTGGAAGCGGGCGCAGACCGGCGCCTGAGGGCGGTGGTCAACCTTTGGCCGTGCGGGCCCTGCTGCGTAGCCGGCCCCGGATCGCCTGGTCCAAGACGACTTTTCGCAGGCGCACCGCTTTGGGCGTGACCTCGACGCACTCGTCGTCGCCGATGAACTCGAGGGCCTGCTCCAAGGAGAGGTTGAGCGGCGGCGTGAGCCGTTCGAGCTCGTCGGCGGTCGAGGACCGCACGTTGGTGAGCTTCTTCTCCTTGGTCGGGTTCACGTCCATCTCGTCGGCGCGTGCGTTCTCGCCGATCACCATGCCCTCGTAGACGTCCACGGTCGGGCCTATCAACAGGGTGCCGCGCTCTTGGAGGCTCATGAGTGCGTAGGTGGTGGTTGCCCCGCGCCGGTCGGCCACCATCGACCCGTTGCGCCGGGTACGGAGCTCGCCGTGCCAGGGCTCCCAGCCGTCGAACACGTGGTGGATGACACCCGTGCCACGGGTGTCGGTCAGGAACTCGGTGCGAAAGCCCACGAGGCCTCGGGCGGGCACCCGATAATCGAGGCGCACCCAGCCGGTCCCGTGGTTGACCATCTCGATCATCGACCCCTTGCGCAGGGCGAGGAGTTGGGTCACCACGCCGAGGTAGTCCGCGGGGACGTCGACCGCCACGCGCTCCATTGGTTCGTGCAGCTTGCCGTCGATCTCCCGGGTGACGACCTGGGGCTTGCCGACGGTCAGCTCGAAACCCTCGCGTCGCATGGTCTCGACGAGGACGGCCAGCTGGAGCTCGCCGCGGCCTTGGACCTCCCAGGCGTCGGGTCGCTCCGTCGGGCCCACGCGCAGTGAGACGTTGCCGATCAGCTCCGCGTCGAGGCGGCTCTTGACCAGACGCGCCGTGAGCTTCGTACCCTCGGTCCCGGCGAGGGGCGACGTGTTGATGCCGATCGTCATGGTCAGGCTCGGCTCGTCGACCGTGATGGCGGGGAGGGCGACGGGCTGGTCCGGGTCGGCCAGCGTCTCGCCGATGGTGATCTCGGCCATGCCGGCGACGGCTGCGATCTCGCCTGGGCCGGCCTCGTCGGCATCGATGCGGTCCAAGGACTCGGAGACGTAGAGCTCAGTGATCTTGGTCTTCTCGACGGTGCCGTCGAGCTTGCACCAGCCGACGGTCGATCCCTTCTTGAGCGTGCCGTTGTAGACGCGACAGATTGCGAGGCGGCCGACGTAGGGGGAGGCGTCGAGGTTGCAGACCAGGGCCTGGAGCGTCATGGCCGGGTCGTAGCTGGGGGCAGGGATCCTCTCGATGATGGCCTCGAAGAGCGGCTTGAGGTCCGTGCCCTCGACGCCCGGCTCCGTGGCGGCCCAGCCGGCCCGGGCATTGGCGTAGAGGATGGGGAAGTCGATCTGGTGCTCGTCAGCGTCGAGGTCCAAGAAGAGCTCTTCCACCTCGTTGACGACTTCGGCGATCCTGGCGTCGGGGCGGTCGACCTTGTTGACCACGAGTACGACCGGTAGGCGAGCGGCGAGGGCCTTGCGGAGTACGAAGCGCGTCTGGGGCAGCGGGCCCTCGGAGGCGTCGACGAGCAGGAGGACCCCGTCGACCATGGTGAGCCCCCGCTCGACCTCGCCGCCGAAGTCGGCGTGGCCAGGGGTGTCGATGATGTTGAGCTTCACACCGCCGTAGCGCACGGCGGTGTTCTTGGCCAGGATCGTGATGCCCTTCTCACGCTCGAGATCGCCCGAGTCGAGGACTCGTTCGTTCACGTCCTCGTTCGCTCGGAATGCGCCCGTCTGCCAGAGCATGGCGTCGACCAATGTGGTCTTGCCGTGGTCGACGTGGGCCACAATTGCCACATTTCTGATGTCGTCTCGAGTCGCCATGGCCTGTTCAACCTTAGTGCCGGACCTGGTGTCTTCCAGACAGGACGCCCTGATTGCGGCCCTGCGCCCTACGAGCCACCCTGACCGCGTGCCGCCTCGACCACGTCGAGGACCGAGGTCATCGTGGCCTCGAGCAGTGCGCCGTCGACGGGCACGATGAGGGCCCGGCCGGACTCGGGCCACCAGCCGGCCACCCGGACGGGTGGGGGGCCCGTCGGGGCAGCGAGCACCGAGACCAGAGCACTGAGGCCCAGCTCGGCGTGACTGTTCTTCCCAGGACGTCCGCTCAGCACGGAGAACAGGGCTCGGCCGCCACGAGCCTCGCCTCCCACTGCGCCGAGCCGAATGCGCACTTCCGAGCGGCCGCGCAGGGTGAGCGCAGCCGGCCGGTGGTCCCACCACTCGTCGGGCCCACCCACCGATGCCGATCGTCCGAGGCGTGCCCAATCGAGCGCTCCGAGGAGCTGGGTGGCCCAGGTGACCGCTTCGGCATGGACCAGTGCACGCACCCCCGGCGTGGTCGACGCGAGCCACGCGGCGAGCGAGCCGCTGCGCTCGCGTGGGTCCGCCCCTTGGCGGCAGAGCTCATCGATCACGGCACCCACAGCTTGGACCGGGGTGCGACGGGTCCCGTGGACGCAGGTCCTGACCGCCGCGAGTCCCACCATCCGCCGTGCTGTGAATGGCGACCAGCTGAACGCCTCGAAGCTTCGCATCGCGCGCAGGTCCGGGTCCGCCCCCCGGCGGAGCAGGTAACCGTCGACCCTGATGGTCCCCGCCGCGGCATGCCCCTCCCGCACGGCTCGTCGCACGAATGCGGCTCGCAACGTCTGCGCGTCGCCGGCGCTGAGAAGCCCCGCTGCGGGTGCGAGGAGTGCATCGGTCAGGTTTGCCGAGCGGGGGAGCGCGCTCGAAAAGAGGGGCTGCTGGAGGAGCGGCGTCGTGCTCATGCCGCCCGCACCACTTCGACCGCCGACAGGCGCGCCACCACGTCGATCGTCAACTCGACCGCCTCGGTGAGGACCTGGTCGCTGACGTCTTGGACATCGAGCTCCCCCGTCGTCGAGTAGTAGGTGGCCAGCCGGAAGGGGGCGGCGCCGCTGCGCAGCGTCTCGAGCAATGCGAGGAAACCGAGCGCCGTGCGGTGCCAGGACTGCTGCTCGCCCGAGCGCACGTTGACCATGCAGACCGACGCCCGGCCGCTCGAGGGGGCACCGAGTACGAGGTCGAGGGTCCCCGACAAGACCACCGACCCTCCCCCGAGGGGGATGGTGAGACGCTCATGCGTCCGGGGGAGCCACCCCGGGAGCAGCCGGGGCCAGCGCTCAGCCATGAGCGCAAGCTGACGCCTGAGCTCACCGGCGAGTGCAGCCTTTGCCTCGCCGGACATCGACTCGATGAAGCCCACGATGTCACGCCGGCCCAGGCATGCGAGTGCAGCGAGGCCCTCGGACATGGGATCACTGAGCGCGCCGGCACTCAGGAACTGGCGGAACGCCACCCCCACCAAGGCCCCGAGGGCGAGCGAATCGTTGACGTGGCATCCTCCATCGGGCCAGGGGCCCGACAAGTCGTTCGGGGTCACGCGGATGGACTCGGACCGCTCGCCGATAGTGGCGACGCCGTCTTCGAGCCACGCCCGGAGGCCACCGGAGAGGCCCGGGTCGACGGCAGGTCGGCGGGCGACGTCCCCCCGCAGCACCGACAACAGCTCCGACGTGGCAGGGCGAGAGGGCGGTGCGGGCCGAAGCAACTGTGCGCCGACAGCGGCTGTGCGGTTCGTTCGCGTGCTGGTCATGCAACGAGTGTGGCGAGCCGCTGTGACACCGCCCCCGGGGTTCGTCTGCCCCCCGCCTGAGACTCTCGTAGCCTTTGAGTCGATGCAGGTCCCCGCGCAGCTCGTCGCCATCAATGTGGCCTTCGTCGTCGTGTTCGGCATCGCCGTGGTTGCCTTCATCGCCATGGCTATCTACACGGTGGTCTGGGCGGTCCGGCGCGACCACACCGGCTGGACGGCGTGGCGTCAGCGCCAGAACGCAGCCCCTGACAATCCGAGCGTGGACGGAAGCGGGACGTCACCGGGGGGGTCCGCCGGGAGGCCGGCGAAGTGAGCGAAACCGCCACGTCGGACGCCGAGGGCCGGATCTTCGGGCGGATGCGGACGCGCATGCGGGGTTGGAGGGGCGCTCAGGCCGATGACCCGAAAGCCATCACCGCCTTCGTGCTCGCCGGTGGGGGCAGTCGGGGAGCGGTGCAGGTCGGGATGCTGGCCGAGCTGGTGGCGCGGGGCATCATCCCGGATCGCATCTACGGAGCATCGGTCGGTGCGGTGAACGGGGCGGCGTTCGCCGGCGACCCGACCGAGGCGGGCATCGAGCACCTCCACGAGGTGTGGCGCAGGATCAAAGGGGAAGACATCTTCCCCCGGACACGGGCACACGGGCCCTGGCGATGGTTTCAGTTGCGGCCGGCTGTGCACTCGAACCACGGGCTGCGACGGGTGGTCGAAGAGGGGATCGGGTTTGAGCGGCTTGAGGAGGCCAAGATCCCCGTCGAGGTGGTCGCCACCTCGCTCACCGACGGTCGCGAGCGCTGGTTCACCCACGGCCCCTCGGTCGAAGCGGTGATGGCCTCGGCGGCCATCCCCGCCATCCTGCCGCCCGTCGACATCGACGGCGATCTGCTCATGGACGGCGGGGTCGTGAACAACGTCCCGATCGCCAGGGCCGTCAACGCCGGGGCGACGCGGATCTTCGTCCTCTTGTGCGGCCCACTCCACTACCGGCCCATGCAGCCCCGTCGCCCGATCGAGGCCATGCTCAGCGCTCTGTTCGTCGCCATCCACGCCCGGTTCGCCCGAGAGCTGGCCGAGCTGCCTCCGGGCGTCGAAGTCACTGTCTTCTCGGGCGGGGGTGAACCGTCGTCGGACTACAGCGATTTCTCCGGGACCGAGGAGCTGATCGCCGAAGGCCGTAGGGAGGTCGCGACCGTCCTCGACCGCTACCGCGGCACCTCACACGAGTTCGGATCGAGTTCAGCGCTCACCTGACACTCGATTGCGCTGGGGTTGCGAGCCTACGAAGTCCCGCCGCGTGCATTGATAAAGCGGTTTGCACGGCCGCTGTCCGCTCCCACCAGGGAGAATGCCGATGAAGTTGACGCTGTGTGTGCTGCGGACTGTCGAATGAATCACAATATGGCGCAATCAATGCCAAAAGATGGTACGTTCTCCACTTCGGTGATTCCTACCGATCAGTAATGAAAGTGGCCGCGCAGATGAGCAGCATGAAGCGTCGATCCGGCTCGCACGCGGTCATCCCGCAGCTTGCGCCAACTCCCCTACGCCCCCGCTGGCGACGCATCGCCATCGCCGTCGGTGCTCTCTCCCTCTCAGCATCGGGTCTCCTGATCCTCCCGGCCGCCGCCGCGCCCCTGGCCATTACGACCACCACGACCCTTACGAGTTCGAGTATTTCGTCGGTAAGCGGCGAGTCGGTCACCTTCACCGCGACCGTGGCCCCCATGGCACCCGCCACCGGCACGCCGACCGGATCGGTGACGTTCAAGGACGGGACCACCACGATCGGGACAATCAACCTCAACGCGAAGTCGCCCGATGTCGCGGCCTTCACGACGTCGGCCCTGTCAGTGAAGTCGCACTCGATCACCGCCGACTACCTCGGCGCGACCGGGACCACCGCCTACGCCGGGAGCAATTCGGCTCTGCTGAGTCAGGTGGTGAGCGCAGCCTCGACCACCACAGCGCTCAGCCCGCCCGCCGGCCCGCTCGTGAGCGGCCAGCCCATCACGCTGACGGCAACCGTGGCGGTGACGACACCCGGGTCGGGGACGCCGACCGGTTCGGTCACCTTCAAGGACGGCACGACCACGCTCGGCACCTCCAACCTCAATGGGCTGGCAGCCGACGTGGCGACCTACACGACGTCGACCAAGCTGCTCGCCTCAGGGTCGCCCCACTCGCTCACCGCCACCTACAGCGCCAGCACCAGCGATCTCGGCAGCGTGTCGAAACCGGTGTCGCTGACCGTGGGGCTCTCGGGCACGACCACGGCCTTCACGGTGACGCCGCCGCAGCCGTGGGTGAGCGGCCAAGCGCTCACGATCCTCGCCACCGTGGCCCCGCTCGCCCCGGGCACCGGTACGCCGACCGGCACCGTCACCTTCTACAACGGCTCCACCAAGCTCGGCTCGGGCACCCTCAACAAGGCGGCGACCGACCAGACGACCTTTGTGGCCAAGCTCCCCGCCCCAGCGACCAACTCCCTCACTGCCGTCTACGCGGGGGACACGAACTACAACACCAGCACGACCACGAACGTCATCGAGCCCGTCGCGCCGGCACAGACCACCACCGTCCTGCAGTCCTCGAAGAACCCGTCGGTCAACGGCCAGCCGGTGACCTTCACCGCCACCGTCACCGTCAAGAGCCCGGGCTCGGGCACGCCAACAGGCCAGGTCACCTTTACGAACGGCAGCACCACCCTCGGCACCGGTACCCTCGGGGCCAACGGCGTCGCCACCTACGCCACGAGCACGCTCTCGGTCGGTGCCGCGCACACGATCACCGCCACCTACGGCGGTGACGCCAACGACGCGGCGAGCCTCCCGTCCACGGCTCTCAGCCAGGTCGTGAACGCGGACCCGACCAACACGACCATCTCCTCATCGGCCAACCCCTCGGTGATCGGACAGCCGGTGACGTTCACCGCCACGGTCGCCGCCGCAGCACCCGGCGCCGGTATCCCGAGCGGGACGGTCACCTTCAATCTCGGCACGTCCACCCTCACCGGCACACTCAACGGCAAGACCCCCGACCAGGCGACGGTCACGACCAGCTCGCTTCCGTTCGGCACCGCCCAGTCAATCACCGCCACCTACGGCACCGACGGGGACTTCGCCTCCTCGACCTCGGCAGCGCTGGCCCAGACCATCAACGCCGCCCAGACGGTGACCACCGTGACCTCCTCCAAGAACCCGTCACCCAGCGGCACGCCGGTCACCTACACGGCCACGGTGGCGGCCAAGGCGCCCGGCGCAGGCACGCCGACCGGCACGGTCACGTTCGAGGACGGCACCACAGTGCTGTGCTCTCCGGTCCCGCTCGGCACGCAGGGCGCCACGTGCGTCGAGAGTGCCTTCACCCAGCCCGGCTCGCACACCATCACGGCCACCTTCTCGAGTGCGACCAAGAGCTTCGTCGCTTCGACCGGCTCGCTCACCCAGGTGAACCAGGGCCCGACCACGACCGCTCTCACGTCGACGCCCAACCCGTCGGTCAGCGGCCAGTCGGTCACCTACACCGCCACGGTCAAGGTGAGCGCCGGCACCGGGGCGCCGACCGGGCAGGTCTCCTTCTATGACGGGACCACCCTGCTCGGCACCGGGGCGCTCAACGGGGCGTCGACCGATGCGGCCACCTTCTCCACCGGCTTCGCCGTCTTCGGCACGAGCTCGATCACCGCCACCTACGCGGGATCCGCTTCGTTCACCGCCAGCACGTCCCCGGTCCTCACCCAGACGGTCCACCCGGCCGGCACCACCACAGCCGTCAGCGCCGCACCCAACCCGTCGGTCAGTGGCCAGTCGGTCACGCTCACCGCCACCGTGGCCGTCACCGCCCCCGGGACTGGCGCGCCGGCCGGCACGGTCGACTTCTACGACGGCACGACGCTCCTCGGCACCGGCTCGCTCAATGGGCTCTCGCCCGACACAGCCACCTTCTCGGTCGGCCTTCCGGCGGCCGGGTCACCGCACCAGATCAGTGCCACCTACGTTGGAACGGCTGCCTACGCGACGAGCACCTCGGGCAAGGTTGCCGAGATCGTGACCAAATCGGCGACCACGACCACTCTCTCGGCACCGTCATCCACCTCGGTCAGCGGTGAGCATGTCACCTACAGCGCGATGGTTGCGCCCACCGCCCCCGGCACCGGCACCGCGTCGGGAACGGTCGCCTTCTTTGAAGCCGGCACGGCCATTCCGAGCTGCAGCGCACGGAGTCTGACCTCGGGCGTCGCCACGTGTTCCCTCACCTACGCCGGGCCGGGCCCGCACGCGATCACCGCCGTCTACTCCGGCGATTCGAACTTCACCATCAGCACGTCGGGGCCGCTCGCCCACTCCGTCAATCAAGCAGCCACCACAACCGCCCTCACGTCTGACACCAGCCCGTCGGTCATCGGCCAGTCGGTGACCTTCACCGCCACGGTCACCGCCACCACCCCGGGAGCGGGCACCCCGACGGGCACCGTCTCCTTCTTCGACGGCACCACCTCGTTCGGCACCGGCACCCTCGCCGGCGGCGTCGCCACCTTCACCACGTCGAGCCTCTCGGTCGCCAGCCACCCGGTCACCGCCGTCTACGAGGGTGACACCGACTTCACGACCAGCACCTCCAACCCAGCCCTGACCCAGACCGTCAACCAGGACGCCACGAGCGCATCGGTCACGTCCGCGACGAGCCCCTCGGTCTTCGGCCAGTCGGTGACCTTCACCGCCACGGTCACCCCGAGCGCCCCGGGAGCGGGCACCCCGACGGGCACCGTCTCCTTCTTCGACGGCACCACCTCGCTCGGCACCGGCACCCTCGGTGCCTCGGGCGTCGCCACCTCGCCCCCGACTGCAGGGCTCTCGGTCGGCGACCATGCGATCACCGCCGTCTACGACGGCGACACCGACTTCACGGCCAGCACCTCGGCGGCTTTTACCCAGACCGTGAACCAAGGGGCCACGTCGACCTCGGTCACCGGCGCCCCGGGACCGTCAGTCTTCGGCCAGTCGGTCACCTTCACCGCCACGGTCACCCCGAGCGCCCCGGGAGCGGGCACCCCGACGGGCACCGTCGAGTTCTTCGACGGCACCACCTCGCTCGGCACCGGCACCCTGACCGCCGGCGTCGCCACCTTCACCACGTCGAGCCTCTCGGTCGCCAGCCACCCGGTCACCGCCGTCTACGAGGGTGACACCGACTTCACGACCAGCACCTCGACCGCGTTCAGCCAGACGGTCGGCAAGGCCTCGACCGACACATTCGTGTTCTCCTCGAGCCCCTCACTGGCGGGTCAGAGCGTCACGTTTGACGTCACCGTCCTGGCCAAGGGACCCGGCGCTGGCTTCCCGACGGGAGGGGTGACGCTCTACGAGAACGGGACGGCGTTCAGCTGCGGACCGAGCGGGCTCGTCGTCCTGGACGGGAGCGGCAAGGGCACATGCAGCACGACCTACCCGCTCCCCGGGGCCTACGCCATCACAGCGTCGTACCCGGGCGATCCCAACTTCCTCGCCTCGACGAGTGGCCAGTCGCCGACCCAGACGGTCAACCGCGACCAGACCGGCTACAGCGTCGTGGCTGGCAACGGTGCGCTGTTCACGTACGGCGACGCCACGTCGTTCGGCACAGTGGCGCCAAGCCAGCTGAACAAGCCGCTGATCGGGCTGGTGAAGACCCCCGACGAGCAGGGTTACTGGGAGGTCGCGGCCGACGGCGGCGTCTTCACCTTCGGTGACGCCCGCTTCTACGGATCGATGGGCGGCCAGCACCTGAACGCCCCGGTCGTCGGCTTCGCCTCGACACCCGACGGCAAGGGCTACTGGGAGGTCGCCTCCGACGGTGGCATCTTCGCCTTCGGTGACGCCCACTTCTACGGCTCGATGGGCGGCCAGCACCTGAACCGCCCGGTCGTCGGCATCGCGTCCACCCCGAGCGGCAACGGCTACTGGGAAGTGGCATCCGACGGCGGGGTGTTCGCATTCGGCGACGCCGCGCCACACGGCAACACCGTCGGGATCCACCTGAACTCCCCGATCGTCGGCATTGCCGCGACGCCCGACGGCACCGGGTACTGGCTGGTCGGCGCCGACGGCGGGGTCTTCGCCGAGGGCAGCGCCACATTTTATGGCTCGATGGCTGGCAAGCCCCTCAACCGGCCGGTCGTCGGCATCCTGGCGACGCCGAACGGCAAGGGCTACTGGCTGGTCGGCGCCGACGGCGGCGTCTTCGACTTCGGCGGCGCCGGGTTCTTCTCTGACCCGGCATTGCCGGTCTCGGGCGCCCCGATCATCGGCATCGGATAGCCCGCCTACCCAATTGCGGGACCCGGCCAGGGTCCCTGGTGCAAAACCCCTGGTCGGCAGCGCCCTTGGGCACCTCCCGGCACGAGTGAGGCAACTGGGTGGTGAAATAGAGGGGTGACAGAGGTCACCACCATCGGCCATCCCGACTTGTTCTCGGGCCCTCCCGGCACGCCGGTCGTGGGACACCGCGTCCTGGACGGGTTCCATCCGGCGGTCTCGTCGTGGTTCGCGCAGCGGTTCCCCGGAGGGCCGACCGCACCACAGCTCGCCGCCTGGCCGGTGATCCGCGAGGGCCTCGACGTGCTGGTCGCCTCCCCGACAGGCACCGGCAAGACCCTGACGGGCTTCCTCGTGGCGATCGACGCCGCCTACCGGGCTCACGGCGACGGGCTCGCCACCGACGGGCTGCCCGGCGTGCTGTACGTCTCGCCGCTGCGGGCGCTGGCGACCGACGTGGAGGAGAACCTCGCCGTCCCGTTGGCCGGCATCGCCGCCGAGGCGACGCGCCTCGGACTGACAGCCCCGGACCTCACTGTTGCCGTCCGCACCGGGGACACCCCGCCGGCCGAGCGTGCCGCCATGCGGCGGACGCCACCGGACCTCCTCGTGACCACCCCCGAGTCGCTCTACCTGCTCCTCACCTCGGCGTCGGGCCGTTCGATGCTGGGCCGGGTGCACACCGTCATCGTCGACGAGGTCCACACCCTGGCCCGAGACAAGCGCGGCTCGCACCTCGCCCTCAGCCTCGAGCGCCTGGCCCACGTCGTCGGCGAGCAGGGGGGGAGCGTGCAGCGCATCGGGCTCTCCGCCACACAGCGGCCCCTCGAGGTGGTGGCCCGCCTCCTGACCGGGACGGCACCCGGTCGGGCCGCCCCGACGGTGATCGACTGCGGCCATCGCCGTGACATCGACGTGGCCATCGAGCTGCCCGCCGCCGAGCTCGAGGCGGTGAGCAGCGCCGAGCAGTTCGGTGACATCCTCGACCGCATCGCCGAGCATGTGCGTCATCACCGCACCACCCTCATCTTCGTCAACACGAGGAAGCTCGCCGAACGAGTCGCCCACCAGCTGGCCGAGCGGCTGGAGGCCGACCCGGGCGGCGCCGACGTGGCCGGCGACCCGGGCCTGCTCGTGGCCGCCCACCACGGCAGTCTCTCCACGGCACGCCGCAAGCTCGTCGAGACGAGGTTGCGCGCCGGCGATCTGCGCGCGCTGGTGGCGACCGCGTCGCTCGAGCTCGGCATCGACGTGGGTCCCGTCGAACTCGTCTGCCAGATCGGGTCGCCACGGGCCATCGCCACCTTCCTCCAGCGGGTCGGGCGCGCCAACCACCACCTCGAAGGCACGCCGGCCGGACGCATCTACCCCCTCACTCGCGACGAGCTCGTCGAGTGCACGGCCCTGCTCGCCGGCGTGCGCGCCGGGCACCTCGACGTGCTCGTGCCACCGGTCGCCCCCCTCGACGTGCTCGCCCAGCAGTTGGTGGCCGAGGTGGCGGCGGCTGAGGAGTGGGAGGTGGACGCCCTCTATGCGATGGTGCGCCGGGCCGCCCCCTTCGAGGCGCTCGATCGCTCGACGTTCGACGAGGTGGTCGACCTCGTCTCGTGGGGGATCTCGACGGGCCGCGGCCGGCGCGGGGCGCACCTCCACCACGACGCGGTGAACGGCCGGCTCCGGGCCCGGCGCGGTGCGAGGCTCGCTGCGCTGACGGGCGGCGGGGCCATCCCCGAGACCGGCGACTACCGGGTCGTGCTCGACCCCGACGGTGTCACGCTCGGCTCTCTCCACGAGGACTTCGCCGTCGAGGCGAACATCGGCGACGTCTTCCTGCTCGGCACCCACGCCTGGCGTGTACGCAAGGTGGAGGTCGGGACGGTGCGCGTCATGGACGCCGGTGGCGCCGCCCCCACCGTGCCCTTCTGGCTGGGCGAGGCGCCGGCGCGCACGAAGGAGCTCTCCGAAGAGGTGGGGGCGCTGCGCGGCGAGCTGGAGCCCTACCTGGCGCAACGCGATGCGGCGGGCGCACGTGCGGCGGTCACGGCCCGGGCGGGAGTCAGCGACGATGTCGCCGATCAGGTCGTGGCGTACCTCGCGGCCGGGCACGCCGCACTCGGTGCGCTGCCGACCCGGGACCACATCGTGGTCGAGCGGTTCTTCGACGAGACCGAAGGCACCCAGCTCGTCGTGCACGCCCCCTTCGGAGGCCGGATCAACCGGGCGCTCGGCCTGGCGCTACGGAAGCGGTTCTGCGTGTCGTTCGATTTCGAGCTCCAGGCCTCGGCGGATGACGACACCGTCGCCATCGCCCTCGGCCCGCACCACAGCTTCCCGCTGCCCCAGGTCCCGAAGATGCTGCGCTCCGCCACCGTCGTCGATGTGCTGACCCAGGCGGTCCTGCCGCACCCGATGCTGGCGACCCGCTGGCGCTGGAACTGCAACCGGGCGCTGATCGTCCCGAGGTCGAGGGGCGGCCAGCGCCGTCCGATCCACCTCCAGCGCATGGACGCTGACGACCTGCTGGCTGCCGCGTGGCCGTCGCTCGCCGCGTGCCAGGAGAACGCGCCACCGGGCCCGATCGCCGTCCCCGACCACGTGCTGGTCCGCCAGACCGTCAACGACTGCCTGCACGAGGCGCTCGACGCCGACGGGCTGGTAGAACTGCTCGCCGACCTCGAGTCGGGGCGGATCAGCGTGTCGTTCGTCGAGTCGGCGGAGCCCTCCCCCTTGTCGCACGGGATCCTCACGGGTCGCCCGTACACGTTCCTCGACGGTGCCCCCTTGGAGGAGCGCCGCACGAGGTCGGTGCCGCTCAGCCGCGGACTCGGCCCGACCGGCAGCGACGGGCTGCCCGTGCCTCCCTCGGAGCTCGCGCCGTTCGAGGGGCCCGCCGTCGAGGCGGTGCTCGACACGGTGCGCCCGGACCCCCGCAACCCCGACGAGTTGCACGACCTCCTGCTCAGCCTCGTGCGGGCCCGGCCGGTCGCCGAGTGGCGACGTCTGTTCGACGAGCTCGTGGCGGACGGGCGCGCCGGCCTGGTCGGCTCCGACTGGGCCCCGACCGAGCGCCGGGCCATGGCCGATGCGGTGGGGGAGGACGACGAGGCGGTCGCCGAATGCATCCGAGGCCACCTCGACCTGGCCGGGCCCGTCACCGTCGCCGAGCTGGTGGCCGACGCAGCGCTGCCGCCGGGCGCGCCGAGAGGCGCCCCGGTCACCGAGTCGCGTGCGCGTATCGGGCTGGCGCGCCTCGAGGCATCGGGTGTGGCCATTAACCTGCCGGACGGCCGCTGGTGCGCGCGCCACCTCCTCGTGCGGCTGCACGGGGCCAGCCGGTCGCACCGGCGCCAGCGCGTCGAGCCGGCCAGCATCGCCGACTTCATTCGGTTCCTCGGCCAGTGGCAGCACGTCGCGCCAGGCGCGCGCCTCGAGGGCCGGGCCGGGCTGCTGGCGGTGATCGAGCAGCTCCAGGGCCTCGAGGCGCCGGCCGGTGAGTGGGAGAAGCAGATCCTCGCCGCCCGGGTTTCGAACTACCAGCCGCAGTGGCTCGACGAGCTGTGCCTCTCGGGCGAGGTTGCCTGGGGTCGGCTCAGCCCGCGCGTCGAGCGTGACGCCGAGGCCCCGGGTCGACGCGGAACCTCCACCCCGTCGCCGTCCACCCCGCTCGCCGTCGTGCTGCGCGACGACCTGGGCTGGCTGCTCGAGGCGGTGCGCGTTGGCGAGTCGCCCGCCGAGCCCGCCGCCGGGGCATCGGCCGACGTGCTCGATGCACTCCGCTCGCGTGGCGCCTCCTTCCGGGCCGATCTCGGGGCGGCCTCGGGACGCCTCCCGGTCGAGGTCGATGAGGGGCTCTGGGACCTCGTAGCCCGGGGCATCGTCACCGCCGACGCCTTCAGCGCCGTGCGCTCGCTGCTGTCGGCCAAGGATCGCTGGCGCCGGCGACAGCGGCGCATCCCGGGCCGGGTGGGCATGGCCCGTCGGCGCGCCGGGGTGGGGACGGGCACCGGGGAGGGCCGCTGGGCACTGCTCCCGACCCCCCCGGCCGACGCCGACGCCGCTGCCCGGGGCAGTGTCGAGTCCGAGGAGCTGGCCGAGGCGGTGGCCTGGCAGCTGCTGGTCCGCTGGGGCGTCGTGGCCTTCGAGCTGTGGGGACGAGAGTCGTTCAGCGTGCCGTGGCGCGACGTCGTCCGGAGCCTCCGCCGGCTCGAGGCGCGCGGGCTGGCGCTCGGTGGCCGGTTCGTGGCGGGGCTCTCCGGCGAGCAGTACGCGGCCCCAGATGCGGCCGAGCTCCTGGCCGACACCCGCCGACGGCCGGCGAGCGGGGAGGCCTTCGCCGTGGCCGCCACCGACCCGCTCAACCTGACCGGGACGGTGATCCCCGGTGCGCGAGTCCCAGCCATCCGACGACGTCAGGTCGCCTACCGCGACGGCCTGGTGGTCGAGGCCGAGGCGGGCTGAGGCTGAAGGGCGCGCTGGCGGGGACATCGGGCGGCTCGCATACTGCGGGGGTGGCCGTGATCGATCTCAACGCTGACCTGGGTGAGGGTGCCCCCGACGACGAGGGGCTGCTCGATCTCGTCACGACGGCCCACATCGCCTGCGGCCTCCACGCCGGGGACCGTGACACGATGCGCCGCACGGTCGCCGCCGCTGCCCGACGTCACGTCGCGGTCGGGGCGCACCCCTCCTACGACGACCGCGAGGGCTTTGGGCGGCGGCGCATCGTGGTCGAACCGGCCGTGCTCTGCGAGCAGGTGGCCGAGCAGGTGCGCGCCCTGCTCTCGGTGGCCGCCGAGGAAGGGGCGGTCGTCACCTCGGTGAAGGCCCACGGCGCCCTCTACAACACGATGGGGACCGACGAGGCGACCGCCAGGGCGGTGGCGACGGCGGTCGTCGGCGTCGATCCCTCATTGGTGCTCGTGGTCCCGGCGGGCTCGAGCGTCCTCGGCGCGGCAGCCGGCTTCGGGCTCGAGATGGTGGCCGAGGCGTTCTGCGACCGCGGCTACCGCCCCGACGGCACGCTGGTCGGCCGTGACGAGCCCGGGGCGCTGCTCATCGACCCCGCCGACGTGGGGGCCCGGGCGCTCGAGCTGGCACGCACGGGCACGGTGCGTGCCAATGACGGCACGCTGCTCCACCTCGGTGCGCGGACCCTGTGCCTGCACGGGGACACGCCCGGCGCCCTCGACCATGCACGCCGCGTGCGCGCCGCACTCGAGGCGGCGGGCATCGCGCTCGCCCCCTTCGCTGCCCCCGTCGGGCGGTGAGCTCGATCGACTGGCGCCCGATGGGCGACGCGGCGGTACTCATGGCACTGCCCGGCACCGCCGTCGGGGGAGCGAGCGGCGCCGCGGCACCCAAGGGGGTGCGCGAAGTGGTGGTCGGCCTCGACTCGGTGTTACTGCGCCTTGAGCCCGGGGGCGATCCCGCAGCGGCCGTGCGGGCGTTCGCCGCATCCCTCGACGAGCGGGCGGATGGGGGGGAGGGCTCGACCATCGAGGTCCCGACAGCCTTCGACGGTGACGACCTCGCAACCGTGGCCGCCGCCGCGGGCCTGGCTGCGCGCGACGTGGTCGAGCTCATGGTGCGCGCCACCTTCGAGGTGGCGGCGATCGGCTTCTCGCCGGGCTTCCCCTATCTGCGGGGCCTGCCGGCACAACTGGCCGGGGTGGGTCGGCGGCCGACGCCGCGCCCGGTGGTGCCCGCCGGGTCGGTGGCTGTCGCCGGCGGGATGGGGGCGATCTACCCGCAGGCCTCGCCCGGGGGGTGGCAGCTGGTGGGCCGGACGCCGCTGCGGCTCTTCGACGCACACCGCGCGCCGTACGCGCTGTTCGCCCCGGGCGACCGCCTGCACTTCGTCGAGGCCCCCGCCGGAGTGGCCCCCGACACAACCCGGGCAGCCGAGCGGCGCATCGGCGACGAGGGCACGGTGCTCGTGGAGGACCCCGGGACCTACTGCACCGTCCAAGATGCCGGTCGGCGAGGTGTGGCGCACCTCGGCGTGCCCGATGCCGGGGCGGCCGATGCAGTGTCGCTCGACCTCGCCAACCGGCTGGTGGGCAACGACGCGACTGCCCCCGCCCTCGAAGCGACGGTGCGCGGGCCGGTCCTGCGCTTTGGGGCCGACACCTTCGTGGCGGTGGTCGGCGACTGCGGGCTCGAGCTCGACGGCATCGAGGCCCGCCCGGGCACCGCGTTCCCGGTGCGGGCCGGCCAGCGGCTCACCGTTGGCGCGTTGCGCTCGGGTGTGCGCGCCTATGTGGCGTTCGCCGGCGGCGTGCTCGTCGACGCCTGGTTCGACAGCGCCTCGACCGACACCCTGAGCGGCCTCGGCCCGGGCCCGGTGGTGGCGGGCCAGCGGCTCGCCGTCGGGCCGGCCGCCGGCGCACCGGGCGGGCACCTCGTCTCGCCCGGCCCGCGCCGCGGCCGCGGGCCGATCGAATTGCGGGTCATCCTCGGGCCCCACACGGAATTCTTCGACGCCGACCTCGCCGCCCAGCTGGCGGCCACGGCGTTGCGGGTGGGGGAGGCCTCCAACCGCGTCGGGGTGCGGCTCGTGGCGGAGCGGCCGCTGCCACGGCGCGACACGGAGCTGCGCTCGACCCCGATGGTGGTCGGCGCGGTCCAGGTGCCGCCCGACGGCCAGCCCATCATCTTGGGCGTCGACCACGCCACGCTCGGCGGCTACCCGGTGGCCGCGGTGGTGGTGGGAGCCGACCTCGCCCTCCTCGGGCAGTGCCGCCCCGGCGAGGATATCCGCCTGGTCCCCGTCAGCTTCGCCGAGGCCCGGCGCGCCGCCGCCGCCGCCGCGCGCCAGCTCCGGCGCGCCGTCGTCGGGCGCTACCCGACCGAGCCCGCCTGATCAGACGGTGGCCCCCCGCTGCTCGCGCAAGGCGGGGTGGCGGCGGGAGAGGTCGCCGCACTCCTCGCACACCGAGGCGGGGATGACGCCGAGGCGCATGAGCAGGGCGAACATCTTGCAGCCGAGGCACAGCCCGAGCGCTGACTCCAAGAAGGCGGCGACCACGAGGGCGGCGAGCAACCAGGCCGCTGCGCCCCACCCGAGGGTCAGGAAGACGATGCACGCGGCCGTCGTCAGCGTGGCGCCGATCGCCTGGGCGAAGCGCTTGGGGGGACCGGGCGTCAGCCGTTCGGCGAACGGCAGTGCCGGGGCGACGACCCGGGTGGCCAGCTGGCCGAGCGGGCTCAGGGTCGGGCCGGTCAGGACGCGGGCCCAGAAGCCGTAGGTGAGGGGGATGAGCATCCAGGGGAGCTCAAAGACCAGTGCGACGACGGCCATCAGGACCACGCCGGCCGCGACCGTGCGCGCCGCCACCTCGTTGACGGGGTTCGGGAACGAGAACAAGGACTTCATACCAATACCTTATCGCTTTCATCACCTTTTCGGCACTGGCCATTCCCCCCCCCGCCGGCGGGGGGCTTCCTAGGATCGGGGGCGTGGCAGAGCGCGGGGATCTCGGGAGCGCCGGCTTCGCCCGTGGTGCCGATGTCTACGAGCGCGCCCGGCCCGGTTACCCCATCGACCTCGTCGCCCTCCTGGCCGGACGCGCACAGCTCGTCGGCGGGGTCGTCCTCGACGTGGCGGCGGGGACGGGCAAGTTCACCCGCCAACTCGCCACCGCCGGCGGGCGCTGCGTGGCGCTCGAACCCTCGGCTGCCATGCGGGCCATGTTCGTGGTGGCCACCCCCGGCGTGCCGATGGTGGACGCCGGCGCCGAGGCCATCCCCGCCACTGCCGCCGCCTTCGACCTGGTGACCGTGGCCCAGGCCTTCCACTGGTTCGACGCGCCGGTCGCACTCGCCGAGATCGCCCGGGTGCTGCGGCCCGGCGGCATGCTGGCGCTCATCTGGAACGAGCGGGAGGAGTCCGACCCGGTGATGGCCGAGTTCAGCCGCATCATCTCGTGGGACGAGCGCCGGCCGCTGCGCGACGTCGCCCACTACAGCCCGGCCATCGAGCGCACCGGGCTCTTTCACGCGCCCGAGCACCATCGCTTCGGCCATATCGAACGGGTCAGCCGCCAGACCCTGGTGGAGATGGCGGCGTCGCGCAGCTACGTGAACGTCATGGAGAGCGAGGAGCGAGCAGGGGTGCTCGGGCGGATCGGCGAGCTGGCCGCCTCGCTCGCCGAGCCCATCGCCATCCCCTACGTTACGGAGGTCTACACGGCGAGGGTGCTGGCCAGGCCCTGAGCCCGTTCGCCGGGCGCCCACCGCTCCGGCCGCTAGGAGGCACCATGGTCCGGCTCACCTGCCTGTTGCGCCGCAAGGACGGGCTCAGCCCCGAGGAATTTCACGAGCACTGGCGCACCGTGCACGGACCCCTCATCGCCGCCTCGGTGAGCGGAAGCCATGTGCTGCGCTACGAGCAGCATCCTCGGCCACTCTCGAGTTACGGCGCCGTCGACGACGGCGGCTACGACGGGGTGACCATGCAGTGGTTCGACTCGATGGCGTCCTACGACGCCCACATGGCCGAGCCGGACTTCCCCGCCATCTGGGACGATATCTCGACGTTCCTCGACCTCGATCGCCTCGAGTTCGTGGTCACCGCCGAGCCCTATGTCGTGTTCGACCGGCTCGACGGAGCGACCGCCGACGTCAGTCCATGAGGGAGTCCCCGAGGGTGCCCTCTGCGCCCGGGGTGCTCGCAGCCGGCTCGAACGGGGCGTCGGCGCCCGTGTCGGCGGCGGCGGCGCTCTCGCCCCAGTCGGCCCCCACGTCGATGTCGGTGCGAGATGCCAGTTCGTCGGCCACGACCTCGGCGGGGACCGACGCGACACCGTCGGTGGCCACCTCGGCCCGGTCCCCGTTGTTGGCGCCGGCAGCGCCGTTGGTGGCAGAGGTGCGGGCCTCGAGATGCTCGGGGTTCTCGAGCTCGGCGACACCCTCCACCACGCTCTCCCCCGACGTGACCAGCGGAGGTGGCTCGGCGGAGCCTTCGCCCGGGGCGCCCGGCGCTGTTGCGGCAGGGCGCGGACGCACCCTCGGGGCGGGCAGGGACGCAAGGGCCGCCTCGCGCCGGCGGCGCATCAAGTCGACGAGCGACTCCCACTCTTCGCCGGCGAGCACCCGGAGGCGCTCGGGCATGATGGCGAGCAGGTCAGCCGCCTCGACCCGGTAACGCTCGGCGACGCTGCCCATGGCGAAGACGGTGAGCGAGGGCAGCTCCGCACCGCTTTCGGCGGTGATGGCAAGCAGCTGCGCGGTGGCCACCTCGGCGTCTTGCATCAGGCCGAGGGCATCTTGGAGCTTGGCCATGCGCTTCACGAAACGCTCCGCCCGGCCACCGTAGAGGTCGGACGTGAACTCGAGGGAGTAGCGGAGGCGTTTGCACCGGATGCGCAGGCGGTGGAAGTCCTCGGCCACCCCTGAGCGCTTGGCGCGCCGGGCGCCCTTCACCACGCTGCGGTGGCGGGGGGCCACGAGGTCGGGCACCGAGACGACGGCGGGGATCCTGGCCGCCGCATTGCGCCGGGACGGCCCGACGACCGCCATCTGCGTCAGCGTCGAGGTGAGCTTCTCGTAGCGACTCGACTCGAGCGCGGCGAGGAGGTGCTCGCGTGCCTGCTCGCGGCGGGCGACCAAGAGGTCACGCAGGTGCACCAGCGGGTCGACGCCGGCCTCCCCGGCCGCCCAGGCGATGCGCCACTCGCCCATGTCGTCCATGTGCTCGAGCTGCACGTCGAAGTCGCGGACCTCGCCGAGCACCGCCGCCAGCCATCCGAGCTCGGTACGGACCGTGCTCACGCGCACCGGCAGGACGCCGACGAACAGGTCGATGGCCGCGCGCAACCTGCGGGTGGCGACCCGCATGTCGTGCAGCTCCTCGATGTTCTCGCCCAGTCTGGTCCCGGGCTCCCTGGCGAGGAGGGCGCCGAGGTGGCGGCGGAGCACGGCGAAGGCGAGCTCGCCCAGCGTCGAGTCGGCGGTGACCTCGGTGCTGCCGAGGTCGGGGGCCCCCGGGACGGTGATGCCGAGGGCGAGCAGGCCCGCCTCGTACTTGGAGAGGGCGGCGGGCGCGAGGCCGCAGGCTTCCCGCAGATCGGCGACGACGGGCCCGAGCGGGTCGGTCCAGCGGTGGACGACCTCGACCTCGACCCGCTTCAGGTGCACGGGCCGTGCCCCGGTGTCGCCCACGATCGTGGTCTCGTCGAGCGCCAGCTCGGCCACGTCCTCGCTGCCGACGCGCAGCGAGAATGCCCGTCTTCGGGTGCGCACCTCGAGAACCTGGTGCAGCGGGCGAGTCCCCACCAGCGCATGGAGGCGCCGCCCGACCGGGCCGTCGTGGCCCAGGTCGCCGATGCCGTCGGGCCGGATCGGCTCGGTCACCTCCAAGCGCTGGCGGAGGCCGCCCGCCCCTGCGGGTGCGGTGTCCTTCAGCGTGGCTTCGTCCCGGCGGCCCTTGCGCCGGGTGCGCAGCACGAACCCGGCGCGCCCGATCCGCCAGTCCTGCGTGTCGAGATAGCGGTCGACTTGGCGGACCGCGGGCTTGGCCACGGCCGTCAGGGCCCCGATCTCCCCGCCCGAGGCCACCCGGCGGCCCGGGAGTGCGGCCAGCCAGCGCTCCACCGGCCGCAGGTCGAGGGCGTCGAACTGCCACTCGACCTCGACGTCATCGTCGGCCTGCGCGGGCCCCTGGGAAGGCGTCTCGACCATGGCCGAAGGCTACAACGCGTCGCCCGGCCGCTCCTGCGCCCGATCGAACCCCTGACGCCGACGTCGCGGCGCCCGGAATACCCGTGGCGCGGCGCGTGCGGGGGGTAGGGTCGCTCGTGTGCGAAGTGGTCGAGGCGCAGCACTTGCGAACCGCTCGATGACCGAGGTCGTCCGGGCCGGAGGGGGCATCGTGGTGCGCCGCGCCGGGGACGGCCGCATGCAGGTGGCCGTGGTCCATCGCCCGGTCCGAGAGGACTGGAGCTTCCCCAAGGGCAAGCTCGAGGAGGGCGAAACCTTCGAAGAGGGGGCTCTGCGCGAGGTGCTCGAGGAGACCGGCCTCACCTGCCGCCTCGGCCGGTTCTTGGGCCATACGCAGTACCGCGACCGCAAGGACCGCGACAAGGTCGTCGCCTACTGGGTGATGACTGTCGACGCGTCGAGCCCCTTCGTCCCCAACGAGGAGGTCGACGAGCTGCGGTGGGCCGATTTCGCCACCGCCGCTCGCCTGCTCAGCTACGAGCGCGACCGCGACTTGCTGGCCGCCTTCGCCGCGTCGGACGACGCCGCCTCGCTCCTCCCCTGAGCGCCGCTGACGTTCACGCAGCGCGCTGATGGGCCGGGCGCTGCTCCTTGAAGGTCGCCACCAACGTCGTGCAGAAGGCGTCGAGGTCCTCGGGCTTGCGGCTCGACACGAGCCCGTCATCGGTGACGACCTCCCGGTCGACCCAGTTCCCGCCGGCGTTGGTGATGTCGGTGCGCAGGCTCGGCCATGAGGTGATGGTCCGGCCGCGCAGCACGTCGGCTTCGACCAGCGTCCACGGGCCGTGGCAGATCACGGCCACCGGCTTGGACGCGTCGAAGAATCCGCGCACGAAGTGGACGGCGTCGCGGTCGAGCCGGAGTTGATCGGGGTTGGCCACGCCACCGGGCAGCACTACGCCGTCGAACTGCGCCACGTCGGCCCTGGCGGTCGTCTGATCGACCGGGAAGGTGTCTGCCGTGTCGAGGTGGTTGAACGCCTGGATCGTGCCGGCCTGCGGGGCGATCAGCACCGGCTGGCCACCCGCATCCTTCACCGCTTTCCACGGGGTGGTCAGCTCCACCTGCTCGACGCCCTCGTTGGCGACGACGAAGGCGATGCGCTTGCCGGAGAGCTCATTGCCGGAGAATTTCGGTGCCATAGGAGGCTCCTTTCGGAAGTAGCGGGACTGTCGACGAGGCGCACGATCGACGCAACTCGGACAAGGTGGACCTACCCGCGGGGACCTCGCGGGAAACGACTGCGGCGGAGCCTCGGGTCAATCGTGGAGGGGAGCGAAGAGGTCCCCGAGCCGGTCCACCCGCTCGAGCACGTCGTCGGTCGAGAAGCGCACCTGCTGGGCCGCGTCGCCCGCTGCGGCGGCGGTCACCTCGTCCCACGAGAGCGGCGTCGAGACGGTGGCGTCGTCGGTGAGGCGCAGCGAGTAGGGGGCCACCGTCGTCTTTGACGGGTTGTTCTGGCTCCAGTCGATCAGCACCTTCGCCCGCCGCAGCTCCTTTCGCATGACCGAGGTCACGAGGGAGGCGTGGGTGCCCTCGAGCCGCCGGGCCACGTCGTGGGCGTAGTCGCTCGACGAGCGGGGCCCGCCCCGGACCGGGAGGCGGGCGTAGAGCTGGAGGCCTTTCGAGCCGCTGGTCTTGGCGAGCGGCTCGAAGCCGTCGCGCTCGAGGTCCTCTCGGAGGAGGAGCGCCACCTGGCAGCACTGGGTGATGTCGGCGGGCGCGCCCGGGTCGAGGTCGAAGACGAGGAGGTCGGGGCGGCGGGGCGTGCCTTTCGGGCCGATCCGCCACATGGGGACGTGGAGCTCGAGTGCGGCGAGGTTGGCGGCCCAGACCAGCGAGGCCAGGTCCGAGATGGCCGGGAAGACGATCTCACCGTTGCCCTTCGAGCCCTCGACGTCTTTGGCGGGGACCGTGATGGTCTTGAGCCACCCGGGCGCGCCGCGCGGGACGTGCTTCTCGAAGAAGGCACCTCCCGCCATGCCGTCGGGTGCCCGCTTGAACGTCACCGGGCGGCCGGCCAGATGCGGGAGCAGCACCGGTCCGATGGCGGTGTAGTAGCGGAGCACGTCGCGCTTGGTGAGCGCGACGGCCGGATAGAGCACCTTGTCGAGGTTCGACAGGGTGAGGGCCTTGCCCTCCACCTCCACAGGGGTCTTGGTGGCGCTCATCGTCGGTGTCTCACACTAGGGACGAGCGCGCCCCCCGTGCGGCGCAGTCGGGTGCTCAGACCGGCGTGTGGCGGAACTGGCCGTCGGGACGCAGGGAAGACTCGAGGACGATCCATTCGGCCGCCCGCCCGAGCGCGCCGGCCTCCATCGTGACGCGCTCGTCGGGTGACGCTTCGACGCCGTCGAGCTCCGCGAAGAGGTTGGCGACCTCCTCGCGCCCCGCCGCCTCGACCAGGCGTCGGTCGTCGGTGGCCACCAGCGCGCAGTGCTGGTCGATGCCCAGCGCCTGGGCAGCCGTGACGAGCACGCCGGAGTTGTCTGCCGGGGTGCAGGCGCAGGACCCGTCGTCGGCCACCAGGCACACGCACCACAGGTCGACGGGGCCGAGGGAGTGCTCGATGCGGCCGTTCATTGCCGTGATCTCGTCCACGTCGAAGTGCTCCCAGTCGTCGGCCCGGTTGTGGCTGAGCACCCCGATACGCAGCCCGACCGCTCGGAGCTCGTCGAGCGAGGCACGGATGCGCTCGATGGCTGTCGAGCGCGCCGGGAGGGAGGACGCGCACACCTTGCGCACGAGGCTCGACTGGCGGTCCAGGAGCACCGCCGCCGGTGTGGGGTCGTCGAGAGAATGGTTCGGGAAGGAGCGGACCGAGTGCGTCCCGCCCACACGCTGCGTTCGCTCGTGGCGTCCCATCGTGCCTCCTTTGCTTGCCGGACAGGTGACTCTGCCCCTTCGGCCACGCGCCCAAACGGGCCCCTGCTCACGGGGGACGGCGCGTCGCTGCAATTCCATGGGGGCAGCGGTGGGTAAGCGGGGGTTGCACGCCTCTCCCGCCACCGGCGTGCCGACGAGGATCGGTCCGTTCCCGGCGCGGTCAGTTTGGGATTGACAGGTGGAGACGCCGAGCGCCGGGAAGGGCCCTCCTCGAGGCCCGATGGTCACTTTTGACCGAGCGGGCGGCACGGCGCAGTGCAAGAGCTGCGGCGATGAGCGACGCAGTCCGCCTCCCCTCTGTCCGACGCTTCGTGCACGCGACGCCCGGGGCCTGGTCGCTCCTGGTCGCCGCGTTCGGTTTCGAGGAGCTGGTGGTCTACGGGGAGGGCGACACCGTCGAGCACGCTGAGCTCACCTGGGTGCCCGGGGGCGGCGTGATGCTCGGGTCGATGCCGGCGGCGGGCACCGCGCACGAGCGCATCTCCAAAACCGGCACCTCGAGCATCTACGTCCTCACCGACGCCCCCTGTGCGCGCGCCACGGTGGCCGGCGCCACTCGTATGCGACCTGCACGACACCGCCTACGGCTCGCGCGACTTCGCCACCCGGGCCCCGAGGGCAAGGTGTGGTCGTTTGGCACCTACCGCGGCCAACCGGGGACCGCCGAGGGCACGCGGCGAAGGCACCGAGAACTACGCCTTGCGTAGCTACGTACTACGTAGTAAAACAACGGCATGGCATCGACGACAGCACACGGCCTGCGCCGGGCCAACGATCCGCCGCTGCTCATCCTCATGAGCCTGGCGACCGGCCCCAAGCATGGCCACGCACTGGCGAAGGACATCGAGGACTTCGCCGGCGTCACCCTCGGCCCGGGCGCCCTCTACGGGGCCATCACTCGGTTGGAAGAGCGCGGGCTGATCGAGCCGCTCGGGGCGCAGGACCGCCGCCGCCCGTATCGCATCACCACCTCGGGCACGGCGGCCCTCGCTGCCGCGGTGGCCGACCTTCGGCGCATCGCCGACGTCGGCAGCGCCCGGTTGGGCTTCGCCGGGGGGCAGCTCGCATGACGGCGCGACGCCGGGGGACGGCAGCGCTGCTCCGCTGGTACCCACCGGGGTGGAGGGAGCGCTACGGCGACGAGCTCGCCGCCCTCATGGAGGACACGACCGGCGGGGAGGTGCCCTCGGTGCGCCTCCGGGCCTCGGTGGCCTGGGCGGGCCTGCGCGAACGCGGCCACGAAGCCGGCGTGCTCGGTCAGGCGGCCGCACCCACGAGCCGCATGAGAGGCGGCTCACTTCTCGTCCTGTGCGCGTGGGTGGCCTTCGTGGTCGCCGGCTCGAGCTTCGCCAAGCTGGCCGAGCACTTCGAGGGCTCGGTGCCCGCACACGCCCGGGCGCTGCCGGTCGACGCCTTCACGGTGGTGCAGTGGCTGGCGACCGTCGCCGGCCTGGCGGTGGTGGCGGGCGCCGTGGTGGCCCTGCCTTCCTCCGTCCGCTTCCTGCGGGCCGGCGGCTGGCCCAGGATCCGCCGCCACGTGCTGCGGGCCGGGGCGGCGACGCTGCTCGTGCTGGCGGCGGGCATCCCGCTCGTGGCGACGGCCCACCGCCTCACGCCGCCCCAGCGAAACGGTGGCTCCCTCGGGTACAGCCTCGCCTTCTTGGGCGTCTGCGCCCTCGTCGTCGCCATGGCGGCGCTGTGGACCGTGGCAGCGGTGGTCACTGTGCGCAGGCTCGGCTTCGGGCCCCGTGCGCTGCTCGCAGAAGGGACGCTGGCCGGCACCGTGGCGCTGTCGATGCTGGCGATCACCGCCGCCACGGCCGTGTGGTGGGCGAGCATCGCCACCTCGGCGCCGTGGTTCCTCTGGGGCACGCCCGTCGGCTCGGCCGGCTCGGCATTCGAGCCCCAGCTCGTTGCCACCATGGTGCTCATGGTCCTCGCCGCAGTTGCCGCCGGCTACGGCGCGGGCCGGATTGCCCGCTCGATGCGGGACCTGCGTACCGCCTGAGGACGCGAGCCTGCTCCGCCGCACCGCGGGCCCGGAATTGCACCCAGCGCTGTGGGTGCTGCGACGTCGCCGGCCGTGAGCCCTCAGGAACCCGCTGACTTGCTGGCGGCCAGTACGTCGAGAGTGTGCTGGGGGATCTCCACCCCTTCGATGAGCGACCGAGCGGTGGCAGTGTTCCCGGTCGGCTCCGCCGTGGCGACGTCGTCCCGCAATGCGTCGAGGATCTGTTGTGCCTGACGCTGGGTCTTCGCCTGCACGATGCGCGTGATCTGCCGTAGTGATCCGGTGACCGGGTCGGTGCCCACGAAGACGCGCAGTCGGTACTTGCCCGGCGCCACCTCTTGTATCGATCCACTACCCTTTGGGCGACGACGGTCTTGGCTCCGACCATTTTCCGCACGAGGCATACGGAAAATATTGAGGTGCGCTATAGGCTTGCGTCGCTCGGAGAGGTGCGAGAGCGGCCGAATCGGACTCACTGCTAATGAGTTGACTGGGGTAACCCGGTCCGAGGGTTCAAATCCCTCCCTCTCCGCGGTCCGCTGACCTGCGTTTGGCGGCCGGCTGCCATGGAGCCGGAGAGAATCAGCATGCTCGCCGTCGGCCCGAGGGGACCGACCGGCAGCCAGAGGAGAAGGAATGGGGAACAGCCGGTACTGGCTCACCACCCTGGGGTGCCCGAAGAACCAGGTCGACTCGGACAAGCTCGAGGGCCTCCTGACGGCCGACGGCTACTCGCGCGCCGACGAGGTGGGCGAGGCGGACCTGGTGGTCGTCAACACCTGTGCGTTCATCGACGCCGCACGCCAGGAGTCAGTCGATGTCGTCTTGGAGCTCGCCGACGCACGACGCCCCGGTGCGCGCCTCGTGGTGACCGGGTGCATGGCCGAGCGCTACGGGGACGAGCTGCGCGCCGCGCTGCCCGAGGTCGACCTGGTCGCCGGCTTCGGTGCGTCCCTGACCGCCCCCCAGCCGGTGGCCGTGCGCATCGGCACCGGACCGGCCGTCACCCCCACGGTGCGCGCCTTCGACCTCCTCGCCCTGCCGCGGCCGGCGTCGGACACGCCGTGGGCCTACGTGAAGGTGGCAGAGGGCTGTGACCGGATCTGCGGCTTCTGCGCCATCCCGTCGTTTCGTGGCAAGCAGCGGTCCCGGCACATGGACGACGTGCTCGCCGAGATCCGCTCCTTGGCGGCGGGTGACGACACCCACGATGGCGTGGCCGAGATCGTCCTCGTCGCCCAGGACCTCGCCTCCTACGGTCGTGACCGCAGCGCATCGGGCACCTCGGGCAGGGCCCGGGGCACGCAGCCGATCGTCGAGCTCGTGCGGGCCGCCACCGAGCTGGTCGAGCGCACGCGACTGCTCTACCTCTATCCGTCGGGGCTCACCGACGACCTGGTCGAGGCCATGCTGGCGGCGCGCGTCGCCTACTTCGACCTCTCCTTGCAGCACGTCTCGCGGCCTCTGCTCGCCCGCATGCGCCGCTGGGGCGACGGGGAACGATTCGTGGAGCGGATCGAGGCGATCAGGAGCGCCGCGCCCGAGGCGACCTTCCGCTCCTCGTTCATCCTCGGCTACCCGGGGGAGACCGAGGAGGACCACGACCGGCTCTTGGAGTTCCTGCGGGCCGCCGAGCTCGACTGGGCCGGGTTCTTCACGTTCTCGCCCGAAGACGGCACCTACGCCGAGGGCCTGGGCGACCAGGTGCCCGCCGAGCTTGCGCTCGAGCGGCTCCGTGAGTGTGCCGAGCTCCAAGACGCCATCACCGCCCAGCGGCGCGACGCCCTGGTCGGGGCGGCCCGCCAGGTGCTGATCGACGCCCCCGGTATCGGCCGCACCATCGGCGAGGCGCCCGAGATCGACGGCATTGTGCGTGTCGACCCCGCACTCCCCGTCGGTCGCCTCGTCGACATGGTGATCACCGCGTCGCTCGGTACCGACCTCGAGGCGGTGGCCGCCACCGCTCTGGCGCACCAGGAGCGGGTCCCGGCCGGCCGGGGGGCAGCGTGACCGACACCGCCGGGCAGACCTTCGGGCCGTCGGCACTCGCCACGCCGGCCAACGCCATCACCATCGCCCGGCTGCTGTGCACGCCCTTTTTCGTCGCGCTCATCGTCGTCCAGGGCGCCACGTGGCTCACCGCGGCGGTGGGCGCCGTCGTGGCGTTCAGCGACGGTATCGACGGCTACGTCGCCCGCCGCCAGGGGACGACGCGCTCGGGGGCCTTCCTCGACCCACTCGCCGACAAGGTCGTGGTGCTGAGCTCGCTGTTCGCCCTGGCCGCCGAGGGCCACCTCCCGTGGATCCCGATCCTGCTCATCGCTGCCCGCGAGGTCTACATGAGCGTCTACCGCTCCTTCGCCGGGCGCCAGGGCGTCTCGATCCCGGCCCGGAACTCGGCGAAGCTGAAGACCCTCGTCCAGGACTTCTCGATCGCCTTTTGCGTCCTGCCGCCGACCGCGCACCTCCACGGCCTGCAGTTGGCAACCATCTGGCTGGCCTGCGCCCTCACGCTGTTCACGGGAGCGCAGTACTACTTCGACGGCCGCCGAGCCCTGCACGGGCGGGCGGCGTGAGGATCGAGGTCGTCGCCGTCGGCACGGAGCTGCTGCTCGGCCAGATCGCCGACACCAACTCGATGTGGCTCGGCGAGCAGATGGCCGCGGCGGGCGTGGACTCGCACTTCCACCAGGCCGTCGGCGACAATCACACCCGGATCGTGGGCGCGCTGCGCACCGCGCTGGCGCGCGCCGACGGCGTGATCGTCTGCGGGGGCCTCGGGCCCACCCAGGACGACATCACGCGCGACGCCATCGCCGAGGTCATGAACGTGGCCCTCGAGCGCGACGAGGAGATGGTGGCGACCATCGCCGCCTTCTTCGAGGCACGCGGGCGCCAGATGTCGCCCAACAACGCGCGCCAGGCCGACGTACCGGCGGGGGCGGCGGTCATCCCCCAGACGCGCGGCACCGCGCCGGGCCTCATCTGCCCGGTCGGCAACAAGGTGATCTACGCCGTGCCCGGCGTCCCCTACGAGATGGCCGACATGTTCGAGCGTGCCATCCTGCCCGACCTCCGGCAGCGGATGGCGGACGACGGCGACGAGGCGGTCATCGTGAGCCGCGTCCTGCGCACCTGGGGAGCGAGCGAGTCGGGTCTCGCCGAGGCGCTCCAGGCGAGGATCGACGCCCTGGACGCGCCGGGCGACGGCGGCACGGTCACCCTCGCCTTCTTGGCCAGCGGCATCGAGGGCATCAAGGTCCGTCTCACCGCCCGGGCGCCGTCCGACGTGGCGGCCGCCGCGCTCCTCGACGCCGAGGAGGCGGCCGTGCGCGCGCAGCTGGCCGCCACCATTGGCGACATCGTCTTCGGCACCGACGACCAGAGCATGGAGGACGCGCTGTCCCTCGAGCTCACGTCGAGGGGGCTCACCCTCGGTCTGGCAGAGTCGCTCACCGGCGGCCTCATGGCCTCGCGGCTCGTCAACGTGGCCGGTGCGAGCTCCTGGTTCCGCGGCGCGGTGGTCTCCTACGCCACCGAGGTGAAGCACGACGTGCTCGGCGTCCCGGACGGCCCGGCGGTGAGCGAGGCGACTGCCGCGGCGATGGCCGACGGGGCGCGGCGCGTCCTGCGCAGCGATGTCGGCCTCGGGGTCACCGGGGTCGCCGGACCCGAGGAGCAGGACGGCCAGCCGGTCGGCACCGTGTTCGTGGGCGTCGCCCCGGCCAAGGGAGCGACCTTCGTGCGCGAGTTCCACCTACCCGGTGACCGGCCACGGGTCCGCCAGTACGCGACCATCTCGGCCCTCGACCTGCTGCGACGCCACCTGATCCACGACGACAGCTAGGCCGATGGCCCCGCCGTTCGACCAGGCGGTGATGGTCGACTGGAGCGCGTCGTCCTCCCCGCGCACCGGGCGCGACAGCATCTGGGCCGGGGTGCGCCGCCGGGGAGCCGGCCGCAGCGTCGTCGTCAACCCGCCGACCCGCATGGCGGCGGCTCGCTGGCTCGGCGACCTGCTCGACGCGGCCGTGGCCGAGGGGCGCCGCACCCTAGTGGGCCTCGACTTCTCCTTCGGGTACCCGGCGGGGTTCGCCCGCCACCTGGCGGAACGGCGTGGCGAGGCGGCACCCGAGCTCCCGGCGTGGCGCGCCACGTGGTCGCTGCTCGCCGAGCGCCTGCGCGATGACGAGCGCAACGCCAACAACCGCTTCGCCGTCGCCGACGCCCTCAACGCCGAGTCGGGCACGTGCTTTTTCTGGGGACGCCCCGAGGGCGACCGCTTCGACCGCCTTTCCCACCTGCCGAGCCGCAAGCCGGCACCCGAGGGCCTGCGGGCCAATCCGTGCGCCGCACTGCGTTGGACGGAGCGCTGTTGCGGACGTGGCATCAAGTCGGGATGGCAGCTCTACGGCGGGGTCACGGTGGGCAGTCAGGTGCTGACCGGGCTGCCGTACGTGGCCGACCTTGCCGGGCGGCTGGGCGCGCAGCTGGCCGTCTGGCCGTTCGAGACCGGGTTCGGCACGGACCCCTTTGTGGCCGGGGCGGCGCCGGCGACGGTGGTAGTCGCCGAGGTCTGGCCCTCGGCGTTCCCCGCCGACCTTGGGGCCGCGGCCGTGCGCGACGAGGCCCAGGTGCTCGCCACCCTCGAGGCGCTCGTCGCGGCGGGGGACGAGACGTGGCGACGCTGGCTCGACCCCCCGTCGGTGGGCGCCCTCGATGCCCATGCGCGCGCCGACGTCCTCACAGAGGAAGGATGGATACTCGGGATCGAATGACGCGGGGGCATCCCTCTTCACGAACAGGTGTTCGTAGTACGATTCGCAGATCGGTACGGGCAGCACGGGGTCGGATGACACACCCCACTCGTAGGGTCCAGTTGGACAGCGCACACACCACACGGGGAGACAGGGCTATGGCAGAAGATCGTGAGAAGGCACTCGGCGTCGCTCTCGGGCAGATCGAGAAGCAGTTCGGCAAGGGCTCGATCATGCGGATGGGCGAGAACGTCCACATGGCGATCGAATCGATCCCGACCGGTGCGCTCTCCCTCGACCTCGCGCTCGGCATCGGGGGACTTCCCCGTGGCCGCATCGTCGAGATCTACGGCCCCGAGTCATCGGGCAAGTCGACCCTCGCCATGCACGTGGTGGCCGAGGCCCAGCGCAACGGCGGTATCTGCGCCTACGTCGACGCCGAGCACGCCATGGATCCGATCTACGCAAAGGCGATCGGCGTCAACGTCGACGACCTGCTGATCTCCCAGCCCGACACCGGGGAACAGGCCCTCGAGATCTCCGACATGCTGATTCGCTCGGGCGCCCTCGACGTCCTCGTCATCGACTCGGTCGCCGCCCTCACCCCGCGCGCCGAGATCGAGGGCGAGATGGGCGACACCCACGTGGGCCTCCAGGCACGGCTGATGTCCCAGGCGCTGCGCAAGCTCACCGCCAACCTCTCCAAGTCCAACACCGTGGCGATCTTCATCAACCAGCTGCGGGAGAAGGTCGGCGTGATCTACGGCTCGCCCGAGATCACGCCGGGCGGCCGTGCCCTCAAGTTCTACGCCTCGGTGCGCATCGACATCCGCCGGGTCGAGACCATCAAGGACGGTGCGGACATGATCGGCAACCGGACCCGGGCCAAGGTGGTCAAGAACAAGTGCGGCGCACCGTTCAAGGTGGCCGAGTTCGACATCATGTACGGCAAGGGCATCAGCCGCGAAGGCTCGCTGCTCGACGTCTCCGTCGATCTCGGGTTCGTGAAGAAGTCGGGTGCCTGGTTCACTTACGAGGGCGAGCAGCTCGGCCAGGGCCGGGAGAACGTGAAGACGTTCCTCATCGAGAACCCCCAGCTGATGGCCGAGATCGACGAGCGGGTCCGCGCGGCGCTCGCTCCGGTCGACCCGGCCACGGTCGAAGACGACGTCTCGAGCCTGACCGACCCCGACGACCTTCCCATCTCGCTCTCCGAGTAGCCCTCGGGCACGCCCAGCACGGGGCGCCCGGGGCTGGTGCCCGGGGCTGGGCCTCAGCCCTTGGCGGTGGTGGCCGTCGACTTCGCCGTCGTCTTGGCCGTGGTGGGCGTGGTCGCCGGGGGTGCGGGCGCCGGGGTCGGGGTGATCGGGATCGTGTCGGGCACGAGCTCGACCCACGTGGTCCCCGGTGAGAGCGGGATCACCTGCCCCTGGGCATTGAGCAGCTGCGTCGGGGAGGCCAGCGTCGGCCGGCTCCAGGTGCCGGTCACCTCGACGCCGTCGCGGTAGACCTGCAGCGGGCCCGTCGTGCCGTAGAGCTGGGCCTGGACCTCGAGGCCGCCTTCGGAGTTCTCGAACCACGGCCCGTAGGTCACGTGGACCACCTGGACGACCACGTTCGTGGCGCTGTTCTGCACGCCGTCGGCGAGGGTGTCGGGGAGCGCCCCGTAGAAGCGTTCGAACACGTGGGCGGTGGCGTTGTACTGCCACACGACGTTCGACGTCTGGGAGAAGGGGATGGCGACCGCAGTGACCGCTGTCCCCACCGGCGGGGTCGGCGAGTAGGTGAAGACGGGCTGGGGCGGCGTCGTGTTGGAGGGTTGCGTGGCCCACAGCGCCTGGGTCGACGCGTAGGTGTCGTAGGGGGCGTAGCGGCCCGGCACGTGCTGGATCACCGAGCCGTAGTTTCCGAGGTCCACGTTGGTGAGGGCGGACGCGTTGATGTTGGCGAGCACCGGGTTGATCCCGCCGACGTGGGCCAGCAGGGGCTTGCCGAACTCGCTCAGGATCCCGATGTCGATGTTGCGCGCCGAGCGGATCGGCCCGACGAGGGCGGCCTGCTGGCACTGGAACACCGCCGCGTACCGGGTGATGCCACCTTCGACGGGCTCCTCGAAGACGATGTCCGCCTTGTCGAGCCCGCTCTGAGGCCGGGCAGCGGGATAGTTGTCGACCTTGACGGCGAGCGCGGGCAGGGCGGGCACTGTGCCGCCGGGGGCGGGCGTCCCGGTGAGGGGACAGGTGACCGGAGGGGCGCTCGTCGTGGTCGACGAGGTGGCCACGGTCTTCTTGGCCGGTGCGGCTGACGGTGTCGACGAGCATCCGGCGAGGGTGACGACGCCCACCGCGCCGAGGGCGGCGAGGGCGCCGGTGCGGCGCCGTCGTGGCGTGCGCGTTCGTGCGGAAGGCGCGGACGGGTGCTGCTCAGGCATGGTTCGAGAGATCTTTCGTGTTAGGGGTGTGTTCAGGCTGCGGCGGTGCCCGGAGCGGAGCCTGCCGCTGCGGCGGCTCCCTGGTAGACCGTGCGCCAATTCCCAGTCGCTGCATGGGACGCTCCCGCCGGGCCGTTGCCGAACGTACCGTAGACGTTCTCCATGGCCCGCAGGAGGATGGGGGTGAGGGCCGGGATGGCCCTGGGGACGATGTTCCACGGGAACGCGGTGGTGTTGGAGAGCTTGTTCACGAACGACGCCGATCCGGCCGCGATGGCGCCCCCGCCGCCGGCGGTCGTGTAGTAGGTGAGATCGGACCAGTTGGCCTGGCCGGGTATCGGCGAGTGGGCGAAGACATCGGTGTTGGTCGGCCCGGGCATGGAGGGGACGTAGCGGTCGTACTCGCCCTGGACGACGAGGGGCAGCTGCTGGCCGTCGACCAGGTTGCAGCCGTCCCAAAACCATGCGGCGGCATCGGTCACGGTCATGTTCGCGTTGGCCCCGACCGACTGGTACATCGACCCGATGAGGGTGCTCTCGGGCCGGCTCACCGGCGGCTGCTCCCAGTTCACCGTGGTGAGGGACGGCTGCTGGGTGGCCATCGGGTCCTCGGCCGCGCTCTTGTAGCAGACCTCGAGGCGGTTGGGCCCGACGCTCGTCGGCTGCATGCGGATCTGCCGGTAGCAGGCGTTGGCGCCGAGGAAGGCGAGGTTCACCCCGCTGTTGAGCGCCTTGGCGGCGCTGGTGCGCATCTCGTTCGACCAGTACTCGTCGTGGCCGAGGCTGATGAGGCACTGGTGATTGGCGAGGAGCGTCGGGTTGGCGTGCAGGTCGACGTCGGTCCAGTAGGTCATGTCGAGGCCGAGGCTCTCCATCTGGTAGAGCACCGGGAACTCGTTGCCGAAGAAGTCGGCGGAGCCCTGCGCCCAGGTCTGTGGGTAGGGCCGGTCGAAGGAGACGGCGCGCGCCCGGTGGGCGAAGTCCTGCCCGCCGCCGGGCTTCATGCCGTAGTACAGCGAGTAGCCCCCCCAGAGGTTGTAGGCCTGCCAGGTGGTGACGCTGTTCTGCAGCACGTAGGCGGCCGTCGAGGCGTCGTCGCGCACGCACAGCGGGACGTACTGCTGCTGGCCCGCGTCGCCGACCAGCTTCAAGAGGTACATGCCCGGCGGCCAGGACTTGTCGATGCGCAGCGCCACGGAGGGCTCCCAGGGGCACGAAACCGTGCTGATGGCGCCGCCGAGGAGCACCGAGGGTGCCTGGCGCTGGCCGCCGACCTCCTCGGTGCGGGCGATCAGCCGGCCGCCGAGGCCCTGGTAGTAGCCCATGCGATAGGCCTCGACGTGGAAGGAGGTGGCGGAGGTGTTGACGAACAGGTTGAGTTCGTCGCCCGGGACGGCGCTGACGGCGCTGGCGTAGCCCTCGAGCACGTGGGGCGTCTGGATGCCGGTGACCACCCAGTCGATGGTGCCGGGCTTGGCGTTCTCGGCGATCAGCCAGGTCGCCACCGGGGCGGTCACACCGCTGGCGAGGACCGTCGGTGCGACGGCGGGGCGGGCGCCGGGGCGCCGGGCCTTGGCCGGGCGGCGCGTGGCGGCTGCTGCCTCGCCGCCCACAGTGCCGGCGGCGGCGGTGGCAACGCCGGTGAGCCCGAGCAGCGTCCGCTTCAAAAAGGCGCGCCGGTCGAGCCCCTGGACAGGTTCGATACCGCCAGCGCCCGGCGAACCCGTCACTTCGTTGTTGCCTTCGGACACAGCGCCCAAAGGATACTGGGTGTGGGCCTGTTCTCCTGATCGGCCCCGGGGCCAGCCGCCGCCCGATAGCGTCTCGGCCCATGACCTGGGGACGGAGGTTGCCACCACCGCTGCGCCGGATCGCTACCGGTGCCCTGCACTGGGGGCGTGAGTGGGCGGCCGACGTCGGGGCCATCGGGCCCGACGATGCACTCGGTCGGCGGTTCGGCTCCTTCGGCCGGGGCAGCTGCCTGTGCTACCCCCAGGGCGCGATCTTCAACGAGCAGTACATCCATATCGGCGAGGGCACGGTCGTCGGGCCCGGGGCATCGGTCACCGCGGGGATGGCGCCGGGCCAGTCCTTGCCGACCGACCCGGTGGTGCGCATCGGGGACCGTTGCGTGATCGGCCGGGGGAGCCACATCATCGGGCACTGGGGCATCGACATCGGCGACGACATCCAGACCGGGCCCTACGTGTACATCACCGACCAGAACCACACGTACACCGACCCCGACGAGCCGGTCGGGCGCCAGTGGCCGGTCGAGGCCAGCGTGCGGGTGGGGTCGGGCTCGTGGCTCGGCGCCAACGTCGTGATCCTCCCGGGGGCCGACATCGGCGAGCACGTGGTGGTGGCCGCCGGGGCCGTCGTGCGCGGCACGGTCCCCTCCCACAGCGTGGTGGCCGGCGTGCCCGCCCGCGTCGTTCGCCGCTACGTCGCCGGCCAGGGCTGGGTCGACGAGCGCGACGCGGCGACCGCCTGAGGCACGACGCCGTGGCCGTGGTCATCGGTGTCATCGGTGCATCGGTCGCCGACGGGGACCTCACCGCGGCCGCTCGAGAGGTGGGCCGGCTCGTTGCCGTCTCGGGTGCCACCCTCGTCTGCGGAGGCCTCGGCGGCGTCATGGCGGCCGCGTGCCGCGGGGCCAGCGAGGCGGGCGGCCTCACCATCGGCGTCCTGCCCGGGCGTGAGCGCGCGGCGGCCAACGAGTGGGTGGCCGTGGCCGTGCCGACCGGCCTCGGCGAGGCACGCAACACCGTCGTGGTGTCGTGCGCGGATGCCCTCATCGCCGTCGGCGGCGGTTACGGCACCTTGAGCGAGATCGGCTTCGCCAGGGCGATCGGGCGGCCAGTCATCGGGTATGGCACCTGGCGCCTCGAGCGCCCCGGGGCCCCGGATGACGGCATCATCGAGGCGGCGTCGCCGGCCGAGGCCGTGGCGGCGGCACTGCGTGAGGCGCACGGCCGCTCGTCGCCGTGACCCGCCCGCCCGGGAGGCCTCAGGCGATCGGGCGGTAATCGACGCCGGCGACGGCGTCGGAGCTGGCGGCGAACGCAGGGTCGAGTGCGACGACGCCCGACAGGTCGCGCAGCCCCTCGAGCGGCTCGTCGGCGAGTCGCCAGAAGTCGAATGCTTCGGAGAAGGTGTCGATGCCCATGGAGAGGCCGCGGTCCCATGCCACCCAGAACTTGGCCGGGTCGAGGGCGCCCCGGTAGGAGCCGGCCAGGGAGTTGAACTCGATGCCGAGGTGCCAGCTGTAGATGACCGGGAGGATGTGGCCCTCCATGGGGAACCACGGGTGCATGCGGGCGGTGAACGTCGAGACGAGCAGCTCGCCCTGGGGTGTCGTGTCGTAGCCCGACAGCAGGTGCGTGCAGTCATGGGGGGTGGTGAAGATCTCGTTGGCGGCGTCGGGCTCGCCCGGGAAGCTGAAGCCGTGGCGGTCGTAGAAGGCGAAGAAGGCGCCGCCGAGCGTGGCGGGATCGGCGTCGGCGAGCGAGCGGTAGCGCGCCGCCAGAGCAGGGTCCTCGCGGTCCCCCTTGTAGGGCATGAGCCATGCGTCGATGTCGTCCACCTTGGCGGGGTCGACACGGCCATCGCTGATGCTCACCAGGTTGCGCCCGCCCATGTCGGCGATGACCGGCCCGAGGTCGGCCGCGCGGCTGGCAGCGAGGTCCTCAAGCCAGTGCTCGTGGACCGCCAGCGCACCGGCGTAGTCGAGGACCAACTCGATGCGCCCTGCGTCGAGCGCGCCGTCGACCAGCGAGGTCACCGCCAGGATCTCGACGGCCGCCTCCGCCTCCTCGGCCGAGGACAGGGCGCCGCCCAGGGCATCGGTCGTCCCCCCGGCAAGCCCGCCGGGGTCGACGGGCGCGCACCCGAGGCCCACCACGGCCAGTGACTCGATGGCCGATGCCGCCATCTCGGAGAGCGCCTCGGTGCCCCCGAGCGTGGCGACGGCGTACATGGAACCGAAGAGCGCGTGGGCCTGGCGGTCGGTGAGGTCGAGGAGCATGGCGTGAGTCTTCCAAGCTGGGGCACCCGGGCGCACGATGCCTCCTCGCTGCGTACGGTCGGCCAGAGGTCGTGCCGTAGCGTAGGAAGCGCCATGGCCACCCTGCCGTCCATCCTGGTCACCCTCTCGGGGCGCGACTACCCCGGCATCTCCGAGTCCCTGTTCGCTGCCCTCGCGCCGCTCGACCTCACCGTGGCCGACATCGAGCAGATCCAGGTGCACGGCCGGCTGCTGCTCTGCGTCGAGCTGGCCGGGTCGAACGGCGTCTGCCCACCTGTCGAGTCGGTGGGCGAGCTGGTCGAGCGCGGCTTCTCCGCTGCCCACCCCGACGTGGCGGTCACCGTCACCGAGCTCGACGCGCCCGACGCCCGACGCTCCGGGGCTCGCCAGCTCGTCACCGTCCTCGCCCCGGCGTTCGATCCCGCCTCGCTCGCGCGCGTCTTCGGCCAGATCGCTGCGTGCGGCGCGAATGTCGACCGCATCGTCCGCCTCTCGCATTACCCGGTCGCCAGCTACGAGCTCGCCGTGTCGGGCGGGGACGCGGCGGTGCTGCGCCGCGAGCTCGGGCTCGTTGCCGCCGATCTTGGCGTCGACGTGGCTGTCCAGCGCGCCGGCCTCCACCGCCGGGCCAAGCACCTCATCGTCCTCGACGCCGACTCGACGCTCCTCCAGGGCGAGGTCATCGACATGCTGGCCGCCAAGGTGGGCTGCGAGGACGAGGTCGCGGCCATCACGGCGGCGGCGATGGCCGGTGAGCTCGATTTCGCCGCCGCCCTGCGCCAGCGGGTCGCGCTGCTCGAGGGCCTCGACGAAGGGGTGCTCACCGACCTCGGCCGCCAGTTGCTGCTCGCGCCCGGGGCCCGCACGCTCGTGCGCACCCTGAAGCGGCTCGGCTACGTCACCGCGGTGGTGAGCGGGGGCTTCGTCCAGGTGATCACCGAGCTCATGGCCGACCTCGGCATCGACCACGTGGCCGCCAACCAGCTCGAGGTGCGCGCCGGCAAGGTGACCGGTCGCCTCGCCGGACCGGTCGTCGACCGCGCCGGCAAGGCCGATGCCCTCCGGCAGATCGCCGAACAGAGCGGTGTGCCCCTCACCCAGACCGTTGCGGTCGGCGACGGCGCGAACGACATCGACATGCTCGCCACCGCCGGGCTCGGGATCGCCTACAACGCCAGGCCCATCGTGCGCGACGCCGCCGACACTGCGCTCAGCGTCCCGTATCTCGACGCCATCTTGTTCCTGCTCGGCATCTCGAGAGAGGAGATCGAGGCAGCGGACAGCGAGTACCCGGTGTGAGCGCCAAGCACGCCCGGCGCTCACCGCGCTCGTCGCGCGCCTATCCGGCCCTGGCGCTGTCGGTCCTCGCCGCCCTCTCGCTCGTGGCGGCTGCCCTTTCCTTGTCCGCCGCGCCCCGCAGGCCCGGTCCCGCGGTCCATGCCGCCGCCGCCCCGGCGCCCTCGACGACCACCCCCACGGCGAGTCCGACGACGACCTCGACGGCGCCCGCGGTGCCGGCGACCACGGTGCTGGCGACGCTCTCGGGGCCGACCCAGGCCTACGCGTCACCCGGTGGCGCACCGAGCGTGCTCTTGCCCGCGCAGTGGCTCGACTCACCGTCGGTGCTGCCGGTGGTCGCCACCGCCGGTGACTGGCTCGACGTTCGTATCGCCCAGCGACCGAACGGCCAGACCGGGTGGATCGAACGCAGCCAGGCCACACTCAGCGCGACGCCCTATGCCATCGTGATCGACCTCTCGACCGAGCACTTGGAGCTGTTCCGCGACGGCGAGCAGGTCCTCGACGCCCCGGCCGGCATCGGGACCGCCACCGATCCCACGCCGACCGGGCAGTTCTTCCTTGCACTCTTCGCCGAGGCACCGAGCCCCGACTACGGGCCTTTCGTGATGGTCACCTCGGCGCACTCGGACACGATCACCGACTGGGACGAGAGCGGCGACGCCATCATCGCTATCCACGGTCCGCTCGGGGCCGACGCTGCCATCGGGACGACCGGGGCCGCCATCTCGCACGGCTGCGTCCGCCTGCACGACAGCGACCTCATGGTCCTTCGGGCGGTGCCCGACGGCTCCCCCATCGACATCGTCAGCTGAGGCGACGGTCCGGCTGGGGAGCTGTCGCGCTCCCAGAAGTTCTTACGTTGCGTTGATGCGCAGCAGAGCCAGGTCACAGGTCCGGGGTCAAAGGTGTCGGGCGTAGGCACCATTCATCCAAGGAGCTGCACATGCACGACTACCTTCCCACCGAGATCACCGCCGCCGACCGGATCGCCGCCCGCCAGCGCGGCCGGCGCCGCCGAGGTTTGCGACGCGCCGGCGTGGCCACCGCCGCCATCGGCCTCTCCCTCGGCTCGATCGGTGCCGCCGGGATCGCCGGGGCGACCGTCCCTGCCGGCACGTCCCCCCCCAGCCAAGGGGCCGGGCAGATGCCCGCAGCGGCCGGGACCGTGGCATCGGTCGGGACCAGCTCGTTCACCCTCACCACCAAGTCGAACACGACCGTCACCGTCGACGTGTCGAGCTCGACCACCTACCGCGCGAAGTCCTCGGGTGCCTCCCTGGCCGACGTGACCGTCGGCGCCCACGTGGCCGTCGTCGGGTCCACTTCGGGCTCGACCGTCCAGGCCACCTCCGTGCTGATCGGGCTGCCCTCGGGCGGCCCGTGGGGCGGGGGCGCCAATGGCGCAGCGGGAGGCCCCGGGGGCGGCATGATGGGCTCGCCGCCGGCCGCCTGAGCGGGCGCCGTGGGGTGCGCACGTGCGCCGTCAGAACACACGGTCCGATGGCGCGCCCGGATGGCTAACGTTTCCACGTGGCATCCGGACAACCCATGCTCTCCATCGGGCAGTTGGCGGAGCGCACCGGCGTCTCGGTCGAGACCTTGCGCGCCTGGGAGCGGCGCTACGGCGTGCTGCGCCCGGTCCGCAGCCGAGGCGGGCACCGGCGCTATTCGGCCGCTGATGTCGAGCGGGTCATGTGGCTCATCAACCGCCTGACGTCGGGGGAGCGGATCGCCCAGGCGGCCGGCTCGCTGTGCCTGGTCGACGAGTTCCGGCGCCCTCGCCTCGACCACGGGATCATGAGCCAGGAGCTGGTGGCCGCCGCGCGCGACGGTGACCTGTTGAAGCTCGAGGCCGACCTCGACCGGGTGTTCGCGTCGCTGCCGATCACCTTGGCGCTCGACTCGCTCGTCTTCCCCGCCTTGGTGGAGCTCGGCTCGTGTTGGGCGGGCGGTGAGGAGAATGTGACGGCCGAGCACCTCTTGAGCGAGTCGGTGGCCCGGCGCCTTTCGTCCCGCTTCGGTGCGCTGCGTCCGGTCGACGGCGACACCTTGCTCATCTGCTGCGCCGACGGTGACAACCACGTCCTTGGCGCGCTGGCCTTCGCCGTCCTCGCCGCGACCGACGGGTGGACCGTGGCCTACCTCGCGGGCAGCACGCCGCTGCCCGAGGCCGCACGACTCGGGACCATGTTGGCGGCCAAGGCGCTCGTGGTGGTCTGCACGATGCCCGAGCCCGCCGGCGTCGCGCTCGACTATGTGACGCGCAGCGCACCCGGGCTCCCGTGGGTGTTCACGGGCCCTGCCACCGCGGCGTGGGGAGAAGTCCGCGAGGGAGTGTCGGTCTGGGGCCCCTCGCTCGACGAGGCCCGCGAGGCCAGCCAGACGCTCCAGTCGTGCCGCCGCACGGGCTAGCGGGGCGACGCCGGCTGCTCCGCCAACGGGCGCACCAGTGACCGTCTCGGTCACCCGCGAGCTGACCGTCCAGTGGCGCGCGTGGGGTCCGAGCGTGCGTGCCGCCGATCCGGCCGACACCCTCATCGATGCCACCACGGTGGGCCGGGTCCACATGCCGCTTGTGATCGGGCCGCCATTGCGCATCACCCACCACGAGCAGGGCCACTTCTGGTCGTGGTGGGTGGCGGGGATCCCGGCCACCGGCCACCGCATCGACGCCCTGCCCGAAGGCCGTCGCATCACCTTCGAAGCACCGACGACGGCGTTCGCCTGCCTGGCCGTGTGCCGGCGAGCGCTCGACCGCATCGAGGCACTGACCGCCCGAGCGATGCCATGACGGCACACCCGAGCGTGCTCGTGGTCGGCGCCGGACTGTCAGGGGTCCTGGCCGCACGAGGCGTCGCTGCTACCGCCGAGGTCACGGTCGTCGAGAAGAGCCGCGGGGTCGGGGGTCGGCTCGCCACCCGGCGTCTCGGGCCGGCCACCTTCGACCACGGCGCCCAGTTCTTCACCGCCCAGTCCCCGGTGTTCACCAGCCTCGTCACAGAATGGCTCGGGGCCGGCGTGGCCGCTCCGTGGTTCAGCGAGCGGCTCGAGCCCGATGGCTCGACGATGGACGACGGCCACCAGCGCTACCGGGGTGCACCGGGCATGACCGCCCTGGCCAAGCACGAAGCCCGGGGACTGCACGTGGTGACGGGGACGTGCGTGGCACGGCTCGAGGTCGAGGGCGCGAGGTGGCGGGCGGTCACCGACGCCGGCCAGGCGCTCGACGCCGACGCCGTGGTGCTCACCGCACCGGTGCCCCAGTCGCTCGCCCTCCTCGACGCCGGCGGGGTCGCCCTCTCGGATGCCGACCGCCACACGCTCGAGGCCCTCACCTACGACCGCTGCCTGGCGGTGCTCGCCGTGCTCGATGCACCGAGCGGTCTCGCCGCGCCCGGCGCCCTGCGGCCGGCCAGCGAGCCGATCGACTGGTTGGCCGACAACCATCTGAAGGGCATCTCGGCGGTGCCCGCACTGACCGTCCACGCGGCGGCGGCGTTCAGCCTTGCGCACTGGGGGGACACGGACGCAGACGTCTGCGCCGCCCTCCTCGCCGCCGCGCCGCTGCCGTTGGTTGCCTCGGTCGTCGAGGCCGACGTGCAGCGGTGGCGCTACGCCAAGCCCACCACGCTGCACACCGACCGGTTCCTCATGGCCGCGGGGCTCCCCCCGCTGCTCTTTGCCGGGGACGCCTTCGGCAGCGCCCGTGTCGAGGGGGCGGCCCTCTCGGGCATGGCGGTCGCCTCGGAGTTACGCCAGTGGGCCGAGGGCAGCCACGGCACCGACGTGCGTGGGTGAGCGATCGGCCAACCTCAATCCGTCGCCTGATCCCTCATCAGGCTCGGTGCGGCTGCTTCCATGTCAAAATGCCCTACGCACGGAACGCAGCCGCCCGGTCTCCGGTGCGGTCCGCGCCAGGGGCCGCTAGCTCATCGGGAAGAGCAGGAGACTTTTAATCTCAAGGTGCCGGGATCGAGACCCGGGCGGCCCACCCATCGAGCAGTTGCGCTGCTCTACGGAAAGTCCAGTTCAGAACGCTGAGCCGGTTTTTCTAACGAGTGGGCCGATTATCCGAGCCGAGCGGAAACGGCCCAAATTGAGGGGGGTGACCGCCGGTCATGACCGCCACTGATTTTTGCTTCAAATCGAAAAATCTCGGGACGCCTTGCAAGGGGGGTCTTTGAAGAACCGACTACGGGGTGTCTTGCAGCAGAGAAACGGGGTCGGGGGCCAACTCCGATGACCGCCTGACCGCGGCGATGCTCCGCCAGCCGCGGGCACATCCCGAATCGCCGAAAGGCGGGGTGTGCAGGGTTACGACGCCGTCTTCGACAAGGACTCGACCCAGTCGTAGCCGCAACTGGGGCACACCCAGTGCCGATGGTCGCCGACACCGGTCGCTACCGGGCAGTCGTAGAACGTGTACTCGTCGGGCCACGCCTGGTCGCAGTTCGGACAGTGAGGAGGTCGTTGCATCTTGTTCCACCCCTGGGCACTGAATCGCAGGGGCCTGTTGGTCGAAGCCGCAGCGAGGGAACCGATCCGGGAAACCTTGCACGAAGTCGCCGCCGCCGCAAGCGGTTTGCGTGATCGGCTCGCCCCGCGGCCATGACCTGAGCGAAGAGGAGCGCGATGGCCTCTCACATGGCGCAGCCCGGCGGAGCGCCGCTCGCCTCGCTGGCGAGCCACTCACCCGGTGCCGAGTTCTCCCAGATGATGGTCGCCCACGTTGTCTCGACCGAGTCAATGGCCGCTCCCACGCTCGGCCACAGCTCGCGCATGGACGTCCCGAGCCACCGAACGACGACGCTGCCGTCAGGGTTCTGGGTCACCTTCGCGATGCGCTCGAGCGGTTCTCCCACCGCATGTGACCGTACCCGGGGGGTGTTAGCCAACTGTTAGGGCTCGTTGTTGGCGCACGGGTCACGCTCCCAACTGAACGTCTTGGTTGTCGCACCCCAACAATCGTCTGACAAGGTGAGACCGTGGACGACGACGGACCGACCATGCTGCGTGTCCCATCGACTGGCGGCGTCGAGCTCGCGGTCCACGATCTCGGCGGGCCGCCGAGCCACACAGCGCCCGTCGTGCTGTTCGCACACGCCACGGGCCTCAACGCGCGGGTCTGGGAGCCAATGGCGGCAGCGCTGCGCGACCGGTTCTCCTGCCTGGCCGTGGACTTCCGGGGCCACGGGCTGAGCGAGCTGCCCGAAGGGGCCGACGTCGAATGGCCGAGGATGGGCGAGGACGTCGAGGCGGTGCTGTGCAGTGAGCTGATCGCCCCCGAGCAGCCGGTCCACGGGGTCGGCCATTCGATGGGAGGGGCTGCCCTCGTCCTCGCCGCGTCGGCGACCGGTCCGAGGCTCCGCTCGTTGTGGCTCTACGAGCCCATCATCGCCGGACCCGGACTGATGCCCGCCACGGGTGGGGACAACCCCTTGGCCGAGGGGGCGCTCCGCCGCAGGGCGTCGTTCCCGTCATACGAGGCCGCCTACGAGAACTACTCCTCCAAGCCGCCCCTCAACGAGCTGGCACCTGACGCGCTGTGGGGCTACGTGCTCGGCGGCTTCGCCGAGCAGCCCGACGGCACAGTCACCCTCCGTTGCACGCCTTCGACCGAAGCAGCGGTGTTTCGCGCCGCGCCGGCGAGCGGTGCGTGGGACGTGGCGGCCACCCTCACCCAGCCGACCGAGGTGGTGTCGGGCCGCGAGGAGGCGTTCGGCCCGGGCTCCTATGCACCGCTGCTAGTTGCCGAGCTTGCGAACGCCCGGCTCCTCGAGCGCGGCGACCTCGGCCACTTCGGACCACTCGAAGACCCGGGGGGGCTGGCGCTCGACGTCGAGCACTGGATCGACTCGAACTCCTGAGCAGCCCTCTTCTACGGCTCGACGACGGCGAAGTCGGGGTTGGGGGCGTCGGTGAGGCCGACGATCGTCGCCAGCACGCCGGCGTCACCGTCGAGGTGGGGGCCGTCCGTCACGCCGGCCATCAGGAGCGCCATGAGCTGGGGCCGGGTCAGTGTCACCGTCAGGTCGGCCGTGTGCTCGAGATCGCTCGGATAGTGGATGAGCACCCCGTTGCTGAGCTCCATGCGGTAGCGCTGGCCCTCGTCGGTGAGCACCCAGTTGATCGAGAGCGACTCGCCCCACGCCTTCGGGCCGTTGATCCTGATCGCCACCGAGTCGAAGAGCTGGGTGGTGGTGAGGGCCGGGGCGAGTCCCGCACTGGTGAGCTCCGTGTGCACGACCTTGCCGGTGCGCAGCTCTGACGCGCCGGTGAGGAAGCAGTTGCGCCAGGTTGCGTTCTCCGAGCCGTAGCCGAGCCGCTCGAGCACCGACGCCAGGAGGTCCCGCGCGGGCGCGTTGTCCGGCGCGGCGAACACGGCGTGGCTCGCCAGCTCGGCGGCGAAGCGAAGGTCGCCCGCATCCGCGTAGCCCCGAGCCTTGGCGACGGTGGCATCGACGCCACCGATGACCTCGACGTAGCGGGAGGCGGCCTCTTCGGGCGGGTGCTGCCAGAGGTGCGCGGGGTTGCCGTCGTACCAGCCGAGGTAGCGCTGGTAGATGGCCTTGATGTTGTGGCTGGCCGAGCCGTAGTAGCCGTGGGTGTGCCAGGCCTTGTCGAGGCCCGGGGGCAACTCGAGCACTTCGGCGATCTCCGAGCCGACGTAGCCGGCGTTGATCAGGCGCAGGGTCTGGTCGTGGAGGTAGGCGTAGAGGTCACGCTGCTCGGACAGGTAGGTGACGATGTTGTCGGTGCCCCATGTCGGCCAGTGGTGCGAGGCAAAGGCGACGTCGGCATTGACGGCAAACCGCTCGATCGCCTCAGACAGGTAGCGCGACCAGATCCTCGGGTCGCGCACCTGGGCGCCACGCAGGGTCAGGAGGTTGTGGAGGTTGTGGGTGGCGTTCTCGGCCATGCACAGTGCGCGCTTGTCGGGGAGGAAGAAGTTGAACTCGGCCGGGCATTCGGTGCCCGGGGTGTTCTGGAACACCATGCGCACCCCGTCGAGGACCTCCTCCTGGCCGGTGTGGCTGATGATGACCGTGGGCGCGATGAGGTCGACGGTGCCGGTCGAGACGCTTGCGCCGAGCCCCATGCCGAGCGTCCCGGTGGGACCCTTCTCGAGGGTGGGGGCCCCGTAGTAGAACCCGCGGCGCAGCATGGCCGTGCCGGCGTAGACGTTCTCGGAGACGGCGTGGTCGAGGAAGTGCTCGGGGGCGACGATCGGCACGTCGGTGTCCGCGTCGACGACGCCGAGCACCCCGCCGAAGTGGTCGATGTGCGGGTGGGTGTAGATGACGGCGGTGACCTCGCGCTCGCCACGATGGCTGCGATAGAGAGCAAGCGCGGCTGACGCCGTCTCGCGCGAGACCAGGGGGTCGATCACGATAATGCCGCGCTCGCCCTCGATCAGCGTCATGTTCGAGAGGTCGAAGCCGCGGACCTGGTAGATCCCCTCGGTCACCTCGTAGAGGCCGTGGCGGGAATTGAGCTGGCTCTGGCGCCACAGGCTTGCGTTCGCGGTCGGCGGCCTCTCGGCATCGAGGAAGCTCCAGGCGTCCATCTCCAAGACGACGCGGCCGTCGCCCCCGGTGATGGACATCGGCTCGATGGTGGCGAGGAAGCCACGGTCGGCGTTGTCGAAGTCAGTGCGGTCCGAGAAGTCGGCAGTCATGGCATCCCTTCGCCGTGCCGCGGTTCGGCGGCTCCGTACGCCATCAAAGCCGGGGTCTGGTGGGTGCCGCAAGGTGCGGCGATGTCGCGGCCTGCCGATTGGGGCTCAGTGCGTCCATCCGCGTCGGTGCTCAAGTGGCGGGCACGATCCACGTGGTCGGGCGTCGACCTCAGGACTTGCCCGTGTGGAAGCTCTCGGGGAAGAGATCCCCTTGAGCAGCTCCGACGCCGCCCTTGTCCCCGCCGCGGCCGCGCAGCACGAACGCGATGACGACAGCCGCCGCGGCACCGGCGATCGGGCCCGCCACGTAGACCCAATAGCTGGTAAAGGTGGTGCTGACCAGGTCGGGACCGAAGGTGCGCGCCGGGTTCATGGAGGCGCCTGAGATAGGGCTGGCCCACAGACCGGCCAGGGCGATGTAGCCCCCGACCCCGAGGGCGCCGAAGAGCCCGACGTTCTGCGCTCCCGAGGCCGTCCCGAGGATCACGCTCACCAGGCCCATGGTCAAGATCAGCTCCATCCAGAACGCCGCACCGGCCGAGTAGCCGTGTGCCGGGTAGTTCGAGCCGTAGAGCGAAGAGACGTTGACCACGGCGCGCAGGAAAAGAGCAGCGAGGGTGGCGCCGATCAGTTGGACCACGATGTAGCCCGGCACCCGCCACCAAGGGAAGTCGCCGCGCAACGCGAAGCCGATGCTGACGGCTGGGTTCAGGTGCGCGCCGGACACCTTGCCCATGAACAAGATGATGGCCATCACCATGAGCGCGGGCGCCACCACCGCCGCCGTTCGGCTGATGGTCCCGGGGAAGGCGTGGCCCATCATTCCGCCACCGGCGGCCACCAGCACCAAGAAGAACGTCCCGAGCAACTCGGAGAACAACCGGCGCCACTCCTGACGCGGGTCGTTGAAGTCGGTGATCCGCTCGACGACTCCCTTTTCGTACTGCTCGATGATGCCCAGTTTCGGTTCGGCTGTCTGGTCCATCGCCCGCCCCTTCATCTCCGACCTCTCGACGGTCACCAAGTTGCCACACAGGGCAGGTGCGGATCGTGATCCTCCCTGTTGAGGTCCACATTCAAAGCGACGCCGTGCGTGTCGGATCTGTGCCGTGCCTGCCGCCGGCTGCCCGGTTGCTGCGCTGCCGGGGCCAAGCCGATGCCAGACTGTGACCGTGGTCGCCACCGTGCACAGCAGCGATCTCGTACTGGTCGCTGCTGTGTTCCTCGCCTGTGCCGTCGAGATGGTCGAGGCGCTCACCATCGTGGTGGCCGTCGGCTTCACGGCGGGGTGGAAGTCCGCACTCCAGGGCACCGGCGTGGCACTGCTCGTCCTTGCCGCGCTGGTGGCCGCACTCGGCCCGGCACTGGTCCACATCCCCATCGACGTCTTGCGGGTCCTTATCGGGGGCGTGCTCCTCGTGTTCGGACTGCAGTGGCTGCGCAAGGCGGTGCTGCGAGCGGCGGGGCTGAAGGCGAAGCACGACGAGGACGCCATCTTCCAAGAGCACATCAGCCAGCTCGAGGCGGCGGGGAAGAACGAGCAGCGCGTGGGCTTCGTGATGGCCTTCAAGGGCGTGTTCCTCGAGGGCCTCGAAGTGGTGATCATCGTCCTCACCCTCGGCGCCACCTCGGGGAAGGTCGGTCTTGCCGCGCTGGCGGCCGCTGCCGCACTGGTGGTGGTCGGCATCGTCGGTGCGCTGGTGGCCCGTCAGCTCTCCGGCGTCCCCGAGAACGCCATGAAGATGGGCGTGGGACTGATGCTCGTCAGCTTCGGCACCTTCTGGAGCGGCGAGGGCCTCCATGTGTCGTGGCCCGGGTCAGACCTCGCCATCGTGGCGCTCGTCGCCATCTACGGCGCAGCGGCGTGGGTCGCGACAACCGTCCTCAAGCGCACCCGGGCCCAGGCGGCGCCGGCGGTCGAGCATGCCTGAGTCGGCATCGCCGGGAATCGGTTCGTTGGCCCGGCGGGCGCTGGTCGGCTTCGGGCGGTTCTGGTGGGACTTCCTCATCGGCGACACCCCCGAGTTGTTCGTGGGCGTGGTCGTGGTGCTCGTCGCCGTCGGCCTGCTCACCACATCGCACTCCCGCAACACCGCGGCCGTCATCCTCCTGCCCGCGGCCGTCATCGTCCTGCTCGCGGGGACCTTGCGGCGCGCCGCTCGGCGCTGAGATCCTCCGGCCGGTCGTGTCAGCCCCGGGCGCACGCCGCACCGGCGGGCCGCTCCGGCGCCCCCCAGCCGGCGGCGTCCGAGTGCGGCCAGAAGTCGCCGGTCCACTCGTCCTGGCTGTACTCGACCGGTGCCGGTTCCCCTGACGCCACAACCGCCACCGCCTGGAGGAGGTAGTCGACGTCGTCGGCGGTCGTGCCGAGGCCGCAGCTGGCGCGCACGGCGCCGGGGATCGCACTGCGGTCATGGCGCTGCACCTGGGCACGCGCCGCCGCCACTGCCTCGCTGCCGAGCCCGAGCAGGCGCAACAGGTAGGGGTGGGCGCAGAAGCAGCCGTGGCGAACCCCGATGCCCCACTCGGCGCTGAGCCGAGCGGCGACGAGGGCGTGGTGCCGGCCCTCCACCGTGAAGGCGGCCACCGCCAGCGTGTCGGCACCGGGCCCCGGACCGAGGAGGGTCACCCCCTCGATTGCCCGAAGGCCTTGCTGCAGCTTGGCGGCGAGGGTGCGCTCGTGGTCGCCGACCGCGTCCCAGCCGATGCGCCCGAGCTCGCCGAGTGCGCTCGCCATGGCGAATGCGCCGACCACGTTCGGGGAGCCGGCCTCCTCCCGGTCCGGCGGCTCGGTCCAGATCACCTCGTCGAGGTCGACGAGGTCGACCGCGCCACCACCGGCGAGGAACGGCTCGCCCGTCTCGAACGTCGAGCGGGGGCCGATGAGCGCGCCGGCACCGTAGGGGGCGTAGAGCTTGTGGCCGCTGAAGGCCACGTAATCGGGCGCCGTCGGGATGGCCCGGTGCGGGGCAAGCTGGGCGGCATCGAGCGCGACCGGGATGCCCCGAGCGTGCGCCTCGGCGCAGATCGCTTCGATCGGCGGCAGCCAGCCGGTCACGTTGGACGCACCGGTGATGGTGAGCAGCTTTGGCCTCGGCCTTCCTTCGAGCGCCTCGACGACCGCCTCGAGTGCGAACGTGCCGTCGCGCTCGCACTCGATGAAGCGGCGCCGTGCGACCCTCGCCCACGGCAGCAGGTTGGCGTGGTGCTCGACCACGGTTGTCGCCACCACGTCACCGGGTTCGAAGGCGAGCCGGTAGGCCAGGTGGTTGATGGCCTCGGTGGTGTTGCGGCACAAGATCGCCACGTCGGTCTCGGGGCGGTTGGCGAACCCGAGGACGGCGGTGCGGGACTCCTCGTAGGCAGCGGTGGACCGGCGTGACTTGTACCCCGCGCCGCGGTGCACGCTCGAGTACCAGGGCAAGAAGCCCTCCACTGCCTCGGCCACTGCCCGCATGGGGGGCGTGGACGCCGCGCAATCGAGGTCGCGGTAGGGACGCAGTGTGCCGTCGAGGCACGGAACCGGCACGTGGCTGCCTACGAGGTCGGCCAGGGCTTCGTCGTGCTGCTCGCTCGTCGGCATCGTGCCAGCCTAGGGAGCGGGGAAGGGTGCACCGGGCCGCATGGGCCCGGCCAGTTGCCGCCGGGCGGTACCCTTCGCCGATGGACGACAGCTATGACGCGCTGCTGGCCACCGCCGAGCGCACCCTCGACGACGTGGACCAGGCCCTGGCCCGACTCGATGCCGGCACGTACGCCACCTGCGAAGCCTGCGGCGCCACCATCACCGAGGAGCGGCTGGCGGCCCTGCCGACCGCTCGGACCTGTGCGCACCACCCGCAGCTGACCGACCAGCGCGGTGTCGGGTGGATCGAAGGATCATGACGGGCGAGCCACCGCGGCGCTGACGCGAAGAAGGGGCGCGGGTGCGCCCCTTCTTGCGGTTCCGGCGGTGTGGTCGCCTACTTCTTGGTCTCCCAGAAGATCTCGGCGATCCCGTCGATCTCGTCGAGCAGGCGCTGGCCGACCGCCTCGTCGTTGGTCTTCTTGGCCTCGCCGGCCGTCTTAGTGGCCTTCCAGAACGACTCGTGGAGCTGCGGGTACTTCTCCAAGTGCTCGGGCTTGAAGTAGTCGGTCCACAGCACCCAGAGGTGGTGCTTGACGAGGTCGGCCCGCTCCTCCTTGATGAAGGTCGCCCGGATCCGGAAGTTCTCGTCGTCCGACGCGTTGAACTTCTCCTGGATGGCCTTGACGGACTGGGCCTCGATCCTCGCCTGTGCCGGGTCGTACACACCGCAAGGAAGGTCGCAGTGCGCGGCGATCCCCTTCGGGGCAGCGACGCGGTCCGCGGCAAGCAGTAGGCGGTCGATGAAGCGCATGAACTTGACTCCTCTCCGGTACCCGTCTGCCAGGTACCGTTCGTCCACTGTGGACTGGTGCACGTCAATCTCACCTTACCCATGAACGACCAGCGTGAACACTGGTCGCGCCGCGCACGAAGGCGAAGCGTGGCCCTCCTTGCAACGGGGGCAGCGCTCGCCGGCGCATCGTGGCTCGCCCACGAGCGCGTCGAGGTCTCGGGGGCGTCGATGCTGCCCGCACTGAGGCCCGGCGACCGCCTCGTCGTCCTGCGGCTCCCTCGGCGCTGGCCGCTGCGGCCGGGGCAGCTGGTGGCACTGCGCGACCCGCGCACACCCGGTGGCGGCGCCCTCTTCGTCAAGCGGGTCGCCTCGGTCGAGGCAGGTGCCGTCGTCGTGCGCGGCGACAACGACGCGGCGAGCACGGACAGCCGCTCCTTCGGTCCCGTGCCCCGTTCGCTGGTGCGAGGTGTGGTGCTCCACCGGTACCGGACAGGTGCGCCCAGCCGATTCTGAGATGGTGGGCAGTGGCCATTACAATTGCCAGATGGCCCCAGATCCCACCGATCGCTGGAACGACCTGGGGGCCTTCATCCGGGAGCAACGGGGATCGGCACGGCTGTCACTCCGGCGGCTCTCAGAGCTGGCCGGCATCTCCAACCCGTACCTGAGCCAGATCGAGCGGGGCCTGCGACGACCGTCCGCAGAGATTCTCCAGCAGATCGCCAAGGCGCTGCGGATCTCGGCTGAGACCCTCTATGTCCAGGCCGGCATCCTCGAGGCGCCCTCGGGCTCTCCTGACCTCACCCGCCAGATCCTCGCCGACCGCCACATCAGCGAGGAGCAGAAACAGGCGCTGGTCCAGATCTACCTGTCCTTCCGCCGAGAGCACGAGGTCCTCCACGGCCCCGCCCCCGAGGCCGAAAAGGACGGAGCCGCCGAGCACGGCGCCGCCGACATTCCAGCCACCAATGGTGCAGTGGCCGAGGCCAACGGGGCCCCGGCAGGAGGACCGGGTACCTCGCACAACTAGGCTGGCCGTCGCATGCGACGCCTCGCCGTGCTCTCCCTGCACACATCACCACTCGCACAGCCGGGCACCGGCGACGGTGGCGGCATGAACGTGTACGTGCGCGAGCTGGCCTCGGCGCTGGCCCGGACGGGCGCGCAGTGCGACGTCTTCACCAGGGCCTCGAGCCCGGATCTGGCCGCGGTGGTCGTCGTCGAGCCCGGCCTCGTCGTCCACCACGTGAAGGCCGGCCCCGTGGCGCCGATGGCCAAGGAGCGCCTGCCGGCGGTCGTCGACGAGTTCACCGAAGGCGTCCTTGCCGCCATGACCCGACCGGGCGGCCTGCCCCTCGGCGACGAGGAGGGCGGTCGGTTCGAGGCCATCCACGCCAACTACTGGCTCTCAGGGCTCTCGGGCCACACCATCAAGCACGAGCTCGACCTCCCGCTCGTGGCCACCTTCCACACGCTCGACCGCGTCAAGGCCGAGGCGGGCCCCGAAGAGGTGGCTTCTGACATCCCTCACCGGCGAGCCGAGGCGGAGGCCTCAATCATTCGCTGCTCGGACGCCGTGCTCGCGTCGTGCACGGTCGAGGCCGAGCAGATCGCCGAGCTCTACGGCGCGGACCCCACCCGCATCGAGGTGGTGGCGCCGGGCGTCGACCATGCCTTCTTCGGGCCGGGCCACCGGCCCCAGGCGCGCCGCGCGCTCGGGCTCCCTGCCGACGGGACGTTGCTGCTCTTCGTCGGTCGCATCCAGCCGCTGAAGGGCGCCGAGCTGGCGGTGCGCACGCTGGCCGAGCTCTGCTCGGACGGTGGCAACTTCCGCCTCGTGGTCGTCGGTGGGCCGAGCGGGCCACAGGGGCCCGAGAGCTACGAGCGCATGATCGCCACGGCCAAGGAGCTCGGGGTGGCCGACCGCCTGGTCATGGTGGCCCCCCAGCCGCACGAGCTGCTCTCCACCTACTACCGGGCCGCCGATGTCTGCCTCGTCCCGAGCCGGTCCGAGTCCTTCGGGCTCGTCGCCTTGGAGGCCGCGGCCTGCGGCACGCCGGTGGTGGCCTCGGCGGTCGGCGGCCTCACCACCCTGGTCGACCCGGGCCGCACGGGCTTCCTCGTCGATGAGCCCACCCCGTCGGCCTTCGCTGGGCGGGTGCGCGAGATCGTGGCCGACCCGATCGCCGTCGAGCAGTTCTCGACCGCCTCGGTGCTGCGGGCGCGCGACTACACGTGGCGGGGGGCGGCCGCTCGGCTGCACGAGATCTTCGACGAGCTGACCGCCGGCCGCCTCGTCGAGTGCCGCTGAGCGTGCCCGCCGTCGGGCTCGCCGAAGACGAAGAGCGCGCAGCGGTCGTCGCCTGCATCGATGCGTGGGCTGCCCGTGAGCTCGCCAAGGGCGAGTCGCTCGTCGCCGCCGAACGCCAGGACGTCACCGACGGCTCGGCCACCCACCGCTGGTATCTGCGCATGCGGGGGGAGGAGAAGGAGTTCATCACCGTCTGGCTCACGCTCCACCAGCGCACCCTCCACCACGAGGCCCAGTTCATGCCGGCGCCCGAGGAGAACGTCACCGAGGTCCTGGAATACCTGCTCCGTCGTAACAATGCCCTTTACGCCATGGCCTTCAGTCTCGGGACCGAAGACGCCGTGTACCTGGTCGGGAGGATCCCCGCCGCCCACGTGGACGACGAGGAGCTCGATCGCATCGCCGGCTCGTCGCTGCTCTACGTCGACGACCACTACCCGACGGCCATGACCCTCGGGCTGCCCTCCCTCTACCACCGCCGCCCCCGGCGCTGACCAGGAGGCGGGTCGCCGGCACGGGCGGCCGGGTTAGCCTCGGGCCATGTCAGTGAAGCTGCTGGTCGTCGGCGGAGGCCGGATGGGCACCGCCCTGGTCGAGGGACTGCTCGGTGCCAAGTGGGCCGGGCCCGAGGAGATCGCCGTCGTCGACCTCGTCGAGGACCGGCGCACCGCCCTCAGCGACGCGCACCCCGGTCTGGTCGTGCTCGACGCCCCGGGAGCGGGGATCCTCGATCCTGACGGTGGTGCCGTGCTCGCCGTGAAGCCCGACGTGGCCGAGGGCGTCACCCGCGTCCTCGGTGCGCTCGGGGTCACCCGCGTCCTCTCGCTCGTCTCGGGTCTCCAGACCCAGCGGCTCGAGGCGGTCCTGCCGGCCGGGGCCGTCGTGGTGCGTGCCATGCCGAACACCCCCGCGCTCGTCGAGGCGGGTGTGTCCGCCCTCGCCGGCGGCACGCAGGCCTTCGCCGCCGACCTCGACTGGGCGGAGGGAGTCCTCGGAGCGGTGGGCACAGTGGTGCGGCTCCCCGAGCGCCATCTCGACGCGGTGACCGGTCTGTCGGGCTCTGGGCCGGCCTACTTCTTCTTGGTTGTCGAGTCGCTCATCGAGGCGGGGGTGCTCGCCGGATTGCCCCGGGATGTGAGCACCACCCTGGTCGTCGAGACGTTCATCGGATCGGCAGCGCTCCTGCGTGACACCGGCGAGGGGCCCGCCGCGCTCCGCGAGGCGGTGACGTCGCCGGGAGGCACCACCGCAGCAGGGCTGCGCGCGCTCGAGTCCCGTGCGGTGCGCTCGGCGTTCCTCGAAGCGGTGGCGTCGGCCACCGAGCGCTCCCGCCAGCTCGGCCACTGACTGGCCGCGCCCGGCGCCTACCACGGAAGCGCAGGTGGGTGGTGGATTCCCACTTTCCCTGGCGCCCGGGGTCGCCTACAGTTCTGGGCGGAGGGGAAGTCGAGGCGATGACCCAGCACGTGACAGATGCACGCACGCAGTTCCTTACCGTCGGTGAGGTCGCGGCCGTCCTGCGGGTCTCCACCATGACGGTGTACCGGCTGATCAACGCCGGACAGCTGAGCGCGGTGCGCATCGGGCGGTCGTTCCGGCTCCGCCAGGAGGACCTGGACCAGTTCCTCGACAGCCAAGTCATCCGGGCCGGCTGAGCCGACCCCCGAGCCGGCGAGGGCCGCCCGGAGATCGATGGCACCACACCGACCATCAGGTCCAGTGAGGGGTGACCCGACTGGGCGCGGCCCCCGTCCGCCGTCGCTCGCGACCGTCGAGCGCCTCCCCGTCTACCAGCGGGTCCTGTCCGAGCTGCTCGGCTCGGGGACCTCGACGGTGTCCTCCGAGCACCTGGCGGCGGCTGCAGGCGTCGGAGCCGCCGTGGTGCGCAAGGACCTCTCGCTCTTCGGCTCGTTCGGGACCCGGGGGATGGGCTACGACGTGTCGCTCCTTATTGGTGAGCTCGACCGGCGGCTCGGTGGCGACCGCGACTGGCCGCTCATCGTCGTCGGCATCGGCAACCTCGGCACAGCGCTCGTGAACTCCGAGGGCTTCCGCTCGCGCGGGTTCCGGGTCGCTGCGCTCTTCGACGCCGCCCCCGACGTCGTCGGCACAACCGTGGCGGGGGTGCAGGTCCGCCATTTCGACGAACTCGAAGCGACGGTCGCCGGCACGGCAGCCTGCATCGGGGTGGTGGCCACCCCGCCATCGGTGGCCCAGGCCGTGGCCGAGCGGCTGGTGGCGGTCGGCGTGCGGTCGCTGCTCAACTTCGCGCCGCGTGTCCTGCAACTGGGACCCGGGGTCCGCGTCCGGCAGGTCGATCTGTCGACCGAGCTCCAGGTCATGAGCTTCTACGAGCTGCGTGACGAGGCCTCGCAGTTGTAGCGGGGCGCCCGGGGGGTAGCTGACGACTGGCGTGGAGGCCCACGCACCGGCATGCTGGACTGGCAGCGCGAGCCCGGTGAACGGGCTCTAGCCTGTGTGTGTCGGCATCGCCGGACGCATGGATCGCCCAGCAGAGAGGCGCTTGGTTACTTGTCGGTCGTTGTCGTAGGTCTGGAGCACCAGCAGTCACCGCTCGAATTGCTCGAACGGGTCACGGTCAGTGAGGCCGACCTGCCCAAGATGCTCGGGAGGTTGCGCGACTGCGTGAACCTCGAAGAGTCCGTGCTCCTCTCCACGTGCCTGCGCACGGAGGTCTACGCCGTCGTCGACCGGTTCCACGACGCGGTCGACGAGATCCGCGTGCTCCTTGCCGAGAAGGCCGACCTGCCCGTCGACGAGATCGAGAGCCACCTCTCCATCCGCTTCGACGACGACGTCGCGAGTCACCTGTTCGAGGTCGCGTCGGGGCTCTGCTCGGCGGTGCCGGGCGAGTCCGAGGTCCTGGGCCAGGTCCGGCGGGCGTGGGAGCGGGCCCAGGGGGAGCACGCGAGCGGCCCGGTGCTCGCCGACCTGTTCCGTCACGCCGTCCAGACCGGCAGGCGGGTGCGCTCCGAGACCGCCATCGCACGCGGCACCACGTCGTTCAGCCATGCCGCGGTCGAGCTGGCCGAGCAGCGACTCGACGGCGGCCTGGCCGGGCGCAACGTCGTGGTTGTCGGCGCCGGAGCCATGGGCGCCGGGGTCTTCGAGGCCCTCATCTCGCTCAACGGGGGCCGGCGCCCCGGCCGGGTGGTGCTCGCCAACCGCACGCCGGCGCGCGCCCACGAGCTGGCAGCGACCGCCGGCCCCGACACCGGCGTCGACGTCGAGGTCGTCCCCTTCGCCAAGCTGTCCTCGGCCATCGTCGGTGCCAACGCGGTGTTCACCGCCCTCGAGGCCGATGCCGGGCACCTCGGCGCCCTCGAGCTGCACGGCGCGCTCGAGTCGCACCACTTCCCTCTCGTGGTCGACCTCGGGGTGCCCCGCAACATCGACCGGGCCGCCGCCGACGCGGCCGGGCTCACCGTGCTCGACCTCGACGACCTGCGGTCCTCGGTGGCCCACGTCATGGACGACCGACGCGTCGAGGCGACGCGCGCCGAGGCCATCGTCGACGAGGAAGTCGACCGCTACCGCTCCGCCAGCCGGGCACGCGGTGCGGCCCCGGTGGTGGCCGCCCTGCGGACGCGCCTCGAGTCCCAGCGCACGAGCGAGCTCGAACGCCGGCGCCGCGAGTTCGCCTCGCTCTCCGACGAGGACTGGGGCAAGGTCGACGCCCTGACCAAATCGGTGCTGGCCAAGCTGCTCCACGAGCCCACCATGCTCTTGAAGGAGACCGCAGGCTCACCGCGCGGGGAGCGCCTCGTCGAGGCGCTGCGCATCCTCTTCGACCTCTGAGCCGGCGTGGGGCCCGCACCGACCTCATGGCCCCCGGGCCGACCGCTCCGTCTGGCCACCCGGGGCTCCCCGCTCGCCCGGCTGCAGTGCGACCTGGTGGCCTCGATGCTGCGTGAGCTCGCCGTGCATGTCGACGTCGAGATCGTGGTCGTCTCCACGCGCGGCGATGAGCTCGCGCACCTGCCGCTCGACCAGATCGGGGGCCAGGGTGCCTTCGTGAAGGAGGTGCAGCTGGCGGTGCTCTCCCGCCGGGCCGACCTGGCCGTGCACTCGGCCAAGGACCTCCCTCCCGTGGCGCCCGAGGGCCTGGTGGTCGCCGCCGTCCCCAAGCGTGCCGACCCGCGCGACGTCCTGATCGGCCGGCGCCTCGACGACCTCGGCCCAGGCTCGACGGTGGCAACGGGCTCCGCGCGCCGGCGCGCCCAGCTCGCCCACCTCCATCCCGACCTCGAATTCGTCGAGCTGCGCGGCAACATGGCCCGGCGCCTCGAGCGGGCCGAGAGCGGGGACGTCGATGTGGTCGTCGCGGCGGCGGCGGCCATGGAGCGCCTGGGCTGGCTCGCACGCGTCGCCGAGGTGCTCCCCGTCGAGGTCATGTGCCCGCAGGTCGGGCAGGGCAGCCTGGCGGTCGAATGCAGGGATGACGACGAGGTGCTGCTCGAGCTGCTGGCCGGCATCGACCATGCGCCGAGCCACGCGACGCTGCTGGCGGAGCGCTCCCTCCTCGCCGCGCTCGGCGCCAGCTGCTCGGCACCGGTGGGGGGCTACGCGCGCTGGCTCGACGACGAGTCGCTCGAGCTCGATGCGGTGATGGCCAGCGCGGACGGTGCGAAGGTCGTGCGCGCCCAGCGCATCGGGGAGGACCCCGCATCCCTCGGGACCGACCTCGCCCGGCACCTCCTTGACGACCTCGGCGGCAACGCACTCGGTGGCTTCGACCGGCCGGTCGCGCCGGTGCCGGGCCGGTGACGGTCTTCCTCGTCGGGGCCGGCCCGGGGGACCCGGGACTCCTCACCCGCCGGGGGGCGGCCCTGCTCGCCCGGGCCGGCGTGGTCATCTACGACCGCCTCGTCGACCCTTCGCTGCTCGCCCTGGCGCCGGAGGGGGCCCTCCTCCTCGACGCCGGGGCGCTCCACCGGCCCGGCGGCCCGTCCGGGCTCGCTCGCCAGGATGCCATCAACGCACTGCTGCTCGAGCACGGGCGCACCGGTGCGGTGGTGGTGCGCCTGAAGGGCGGGGACCCCTTCTTGTTCGGCCGAGGCGGGGAGGAGGCCGAGGCGCTCGGCGACGCCGGCATCGCCTTCGAGGTGGTCCCCGGCGTGACGTCGGCGATCGGCGCCCTTGCCTACGCCGGGATCCCCGTGACCCATCGCGGCGTGTCCACCGCTGTCACCTTCGCCACCGGCCAGGTCGGCGACCCGACCGCGCCCGGCGGTGTGGACTGGGAGTCCCTGGGGGCGGCCGGCGGCACCGTCGTCGTCCTCATGGGCATGGCCAACCGGGAGGAGATCGCCCGGCGCCTCATCGGCGGCGGCCGGGCCGCGCTGACCCCCGTCGCAGTGGTGGAGTGGGGGACCACCCCGCGCCAGCGCGAGGTCCGCACGACCCTCGAACGTCTCGCCGATGTCGAGCTCGCGTCGCCGTCGGTGATCGTCATCGGCGAGGTCGCCGACCTCGGCCTCGTCTGGCCGGGGGCACGGCCCCTGCACGGCGTGACGGTGGTGGTCACGCGCCCGGCGTCCCAGGGCGGCGACCTCGTGCGCGAGCTCGAGCTGGCCGGGGCCCGGGTCCTCGAGATCCCGACGGTCGCCATCACCGGGCCCGAGGACGGGGGGGCTGCGCTGCGGGGAGCGGCGGCCGAGGCCGGCTCCTACGAGTGGGTGGCGTTCACGTCGGCCAATGCGGTGCACCGCTTCTGCGACGAGCTGCGCGACGCGCGCTCGTTCGGGGCGGCGAGAGTCGCCGCGGTCGGCCACGCGACGTCGGCCGCGCTCGCCGACCACGGCATCGAGGCCGACCTGGTGCCCCAGGTCTCGACCGCCGAGGGGCTCGCCGAGTCCATCGGTCCACCGCCTCGGCCGGGGGCGAAGATCCTGTTCCCGAAGGCGGCCGCAGCGCGCCCGGGCCTCCCGCAGGGGCTCCGAGCGCTCGGATGGGAGGTGGACGAGGTCGTCGCCTACCGCAGCGCCGCGGCCGACCCACCACCAGCAGCGGTGGCCGCCGAGCTCGCCAGTGCCCACGTGGTGACCTTCACGTCGCCGTCGACCGTCGAAGGCTTCCTGGCACTGCACGACAGCGCCGGGCGCCCGCTCGCCCTCCCGCCGCTCGTCGCGTGCATCGGACCGGTCACCGCCGATGCCGCCCGTGCCGCCGGTCTCGACGTGGCCCTCACCTCGCCCTCGCCGTCGGGCGCCGCCCTCGTCGCCGCCCTCGCGGACCACCTGGGACCCACCAGAGAAGGGTGAGCGGGCCGCACCGTAGGCTGGGAGGGTGAGCTTCCCCACCCACCGACCCCGCCGTCTGCGCCGGACACCGGCACTGCGCAGGCTCGTGGCGGAGACGCGGCTGTCGGTCGACGACCTCGTCGCACCGCTGTTCGTGCGTGAGGGGCTCGAGGGGCCCGCCCCCATCTCTTCGCTGCCCGGCCAGTGCCAGCACTCGGTCGACTCGCTCGTCAAAGAGGCCCTGCGCCTCGCCGACCTCGGCGTCCCCGCCCTCGTGCTCTTCGGCGTGCCGGTGACGAAGGACGAGAACGGCTCGGGCGCCTGGGATCCGGACGGGATCGTCCAGGTTGCGCTCGCCGAGCTGCGCGCCGCCCTCGGCGACCAGCTGGTGCTCATGGCCGACCTGTGCCTCGACGAGTACACGCTGAGCGGGCACTGCGGGGTGCTCGGGGCCGACGGGGAGGTCGACAACGACGCCACCGTCGAGCTCTACGGGCGCGTGGCGCTCGCCCAGGCCCGGGCCGGTGCCCACGTGGTGGCCCCGAGCGGGATGATGGACGGCCAGGTCGAAGCCATCCGCCGTGCCCTCGACGCCGACGGCCACATCGACACGGCGATCCTCGCCTATGCCGCCAAGTACGCCTCGGCCCTCTACGGCCCGTTCCGCGAGGCAGTCGACGTCGCCATCGCCGAGGGTGGTGACCGGACCGGCTACCAGCAGGACAGCCGCAACCGGCGCGAAGCCCTGGCCGAGGTCGCCCTCGACGTCGCCGAGGGCGCGGACATGGTGATGGTCAAGCCGGCGCTCTCGTACCTCGACGTCATCGCCGACGTCCGCCGGGCGGTCGACCTGCCGGTCGCCGCCTATCACGTGAGTGGGGAGTACGCGATGGTCAAGGCGGCCGCCGAGCGTGGCTGGATCGACGGGCCGGCCGTCGCCCTCGAGCAGATCGGGGCGATCAAGCGGGCCGGTGCGGATTTCATTCTCACCTACTTCGCCGCCGAGCTGGCCGAGCAGCTCGACCGTGGCTGACACCAACGCCGACTGGTTCGCACGCGCCGCCGCCGTCATCCCCGGCGGCGTCGACTCGCCGGTCCGCTCGTTCTCCTCGGTCGGCGGCACCCCGGTCACCATCGTGCGCGGCGAGGGGCCCTACGTCTACGACGTGGAGGGGACCCGCTACATCGACTTCGTCCAGTCCTACGGCGCCAGCCTCCTCGGCCACGCCCACCCAAAGGTGGTCGACGTCATCACGCGGGCGGCCTCCCTCGGGACCACGTTCGGTGCGCCGACCCCCGGGGAGGCGCTGCTCGCCGAGGCCATCTGCGCCCGGGTGCAGGGTTGCGACCAGGTACGGCTGGTGTCGTCGGGCACTGAGGGGGCGATGAGTGCCCTGCGCGTGGCGCGCGGCTACACCGGGCGCGACCGCGTCGTCAAGTTCTCGGGCTGCTACCACGGGCACTCCGACGCCCTGCTCGCCGGGGGCGGCTCGGGCGTGGCGACGCTCGGCCTGCCCGACTCGGCCGGCGTGCCAGCCGGTGCGGTCGCCGACACCGTGGTCGCGCCCTACAACGTGGTGCCCGAGCTCGACGACAAGGTGGCGGCCGTCATGGTGGAGGCGACCGCGGCCAACATGAACCTGGTGGCCCCGGCGGCCGGCTTCCTCGGGGCTTTGCGTCGGGCCTGCGACGAGGTGGGAGCCCTGCTCATCTTCGACGAGGTCATCACCGGCTTTCGCCTCGGGACGGGGGGAGCAAGCGCCCACTACGCGGTGACGCCCGACCTGTGGGTGTTCGGCAAGGTGATCGGCGGCGGCCTCCCGGTCGGCGCCTTCGGCGGACGGCGCGACGTGCTCTCGGTGCTCGCCCCCGGTGGGCCCGTGTACCAGGCCGGGACCCTGTCGGGGAACCCGCTCGCCACCGCGGCGGGGCTGTGCGTGCTCGAGAGCGTCGGTGACGCCGACTACGCGGCACTGAGCTCGAGGGTGGCGGGGTTCGCCGCCCGGCTGGCCGAGGCGTTGCGCAGCGGCGGCCTGGCGGCGTCGGTCCCCTCCGTCGGACCCCTGCTCGGGCTGTTCGTCGCCCCGGCCGGGACCGACATCGAGCCGCCGGCCAATTATGACGAAGCCCGTACCCTCGCCACGAACGGCGTCTACCCACTGCTGTTCCACGCCCTGCTCCGGCGTGGCGTGGCGCTCGCGCCGGGGCCCTTCGAGGTGCTCTTCCCCTCGCTCGCCCACGGCGACGCCGAGCTCGACGCCACCATCGAGGCGGCCTACGAGGCGGCCTGCGAGGCGGCGGCCGCGCTCGGCGCCCAGTAAGCCCGGACAGGGCCTGCGAGCACCCGCCGGTACGCTGTCGACGTGGCGTCAGCATCGACCTGGTCAGGCCCTCCGGTGCTCGAGTACTCCGGCGTCGAGCTCGATGGCGGGAGCGCCAGCCCGGTGCGTGATCTCGGGCTCCGCGTCGACGGCGACGGCCTCACCACCTCGGGACTTCCCGGTGCGGGGTCTCGGACCGTTCGGTGGGCCGAGCTGAGCGACCCTCGCTGCGGGGCCCCCTCCGCACAGCTCGACGGGCGGCGGGCGGTCACCATTTCGGGCGAGGTGGGGGGGCGCCTGCTGCGCTGGCTCGTCCCGGCCGACCAGCTGCGGGCGACGGACGCCATGACCCTCGACCGGGCGCTGGCGCGGCTCCCGGTCGTCGGTGCGGCGCTGACCGGGGGCGCCCCGAGCGTCACGCCGTTCGGTGCCAGCGCGCCAGCCCCGGCCGACACACTGCTCGGGCCGCCGCCCACGTCGGCACCATGGGACGCCGAGCCACCGACGCTCGCCAACTTCGTGCCACCCCCGCCGGTGGCGGCCACCGCTGCGCCCGCCACCTGGCCGGCCCCCGCCTTCGCCCCGCCCGGCTACGCCCCGCCTGGCTACGGGCCGCCTGGCTACGGGCCGCCCGGCTACGGGGGAGCCCCGTACGGTCCCGCCCCCTACGTCGGCCCCGCCTACGGGTCGCCGCCGGGCTGGGGGGACGCGCCGGGCTGGGGCGCCCCGCCGCCGTGGCACCCGGGGCCACCGGTGCGCGTCAAGCGGTCCGACGTGCGGCCGAAGCGCTCGACCTTCATCATCGTGCTCTGCGCACTCGCCCTGGCGGTTGCCGCCGCCATCGTCATCCCCCTCGTCTTCAACTCGTCGCCCGCCCCCCAGCAGGGGCGCTCGGTGGTCGGGGGCGACCAGGAGGTGGCCCGCCAGATCAACCTGGCCCAGAGCGACGTCCCGTCGGGCTGGGTGGCCGAGGCGGCGGGCCAGAGCCCGCTCAGCGGGCTGCTCAGCACCTCGAGCGGTTCGAGCTCCTCGCTCACGCCGGCCGAGCGCTCGCAGATCGACCAGATCGACGCCACCTACGAGCAGTGCATGGGGGTGAGCGCGGCCAACGACCGGATCTTCGGCAACGCCGGCGCCACGCCGACCGCCGACGCCTCGTCGCCTGCCTTCGCCGGCCCTTCGGGATCGACGCACATCGAGACGGGCACCAACGTCGTGCTGTTCCGGTCCCCCGCCGCAGTGGCAGCGGACCAGGCGCAGACGAGCGAGCCCCAGTTCCCCACCTGCTTCGGGGCGGCGTTCGCCGCCCTGCTCAGCCTCGGGGGCTCCTCGTCGGGCTCGACCGCCCAGGTCGGGACCCCCCAGGTGACGACGCTGTCGCTGCCCAGCCACGCCGGGGTGGCCACCGTCGGGGTCAGCGTGACGCTGCCGGTCTCGACGGCGACGGTGAGCACCAGCACGCAGATCGGCGTCGTGCTCGTGAGCGCGGGGCGAAGCGAGGCGACCATCTACACCTTCGCCTCACCCGGACCGTTCCCGGCCAGCCTCACGTCCTCGCTGACAGCGACAATGCAGCGCAAGCTCGTCGCCGAAAGCGCGGGAACCGGTACCTGACCCCGGGGGGCGGGTCTTCTCAGGCGCTCAGGCGGGCACTGAGCGTGTCGGGCAGCAGGTGGGCCACCGCCTCCATGGCGCGGTAGCCGACCTCGGCGGGCCCGAGGGCGTCGGGGCGCATGAGGTTCGACATGATGCGCAGCAGCTGGGTCATCAGCCACTCCGAGCGCATGCCGACACCCACACACAGCTGCACCGCCTGGGGGTTCGAGATGAGCCGGACGAAGGCGTTGGCGACCTTGTAGTAGTCGGCGTACGCGTGCGCGAGGCGCTCGTCGTAGAGGGCGAGCGCCTCCCGGCCACCACCGGCGAGCGCCTCGCCGACCGACGCGGCGGCCAGGCGGCCGGTCTCGTAGCCGTAGGCGATGCCCTCGCCGTTGAACGGGTTGATCGAGCCCCCGGCGTCGCCGACCACCACCGTGTTGGACCCAACGTGCGGCCCGACGGCCATCCCCATGGGCAATCGGCCGCCGGTCGGGGGCCCGAGGCAGGTCTCGGGGGTGAGGCCCCAGGACGTGGGGGCGTACTGGACGAAGGTCTCCATGAGCTTCGTGGTGTTGGCGCCCTTCCAACGCTTGTCGGTGGAGAGCAGCCCCACGCCCACATTCACCCGGCCGTCGCCGAGGGGGAAGATCCAGCCGTAGCCGGGCACCACCGTGCCCTCGGCGTCGCGGATATCGAGGTGGCTCTCGATCCAGGGCTCGTCGTGGCGCGGCGACGTGTAGTACCCGCGGATGGCCATGCCCTGGGGGAGAGAGCGGTCACGGCTCGTGCCGAGGGCGCGCCCGAAGCGGGACAGGGAACCGTCGGCCACGACCACGTAGCGGGCGCGCAGCTCACGTTCGGTGCCCGCCTCGCGGTCGCGCACGGTTGCCCCCTGGCACTCGGGCAGCGCAGCGCCCTCGGCCGGCTCGCCGAGGATGGGTGCGAGTGCCTCGGTGCCCTGGAAGACCGTGGCTCCCGCCTTGGCCGCACGCTCGACGACGATGCCGTCGAGGTCGTGACGGGTGATGGTGTAGCCGTAGTTGGGGAAATGTGGGTGCTCGGGCCAGCGCATCTCGAGGGTCTTGCCGAAGCCGTTGGCCCGCAGACCGTAGTAACGGTGCGCCCCCTCGAGCTGGTCCTCCACCCCCATGTCGGCCAGCTGGCGCACCGAGCGGGGGGTGAGGCCGTCGCCGCAGGTCTTGACCCGGGGGAAGTGTTTCTTCTCGACGAGCGCGACGTCCCAGCCGGCATCGGCGAGCCAATAGGCGCAGGCGGAGCCCGCCGGGCCGCCACCGACGACGAGCACGTCGTAGACGTGGGGCGCAGCCGTACCGTCACCGCTGCGGCGCGCCCGGGTCGAGGGCCGGCGGTTGGCGCCCTTCGCCGGCGAGCCAGCCGCCTTCGTCCCGGGGCGGCGGGGTGCCGAGGGCGAGCGTGATGAGCCGGTCGTACGCGGGGTGCCTGGGGGGGTCGTCGAGCTTTCGGTCACGCCACGATCGTAGGTGGTGGCCCGGTCCCGGCAGGCCGGACCCTCGATGTGCCTCCCCGGCAGACGCCGTGATAAAACCGACGCTCGTGGATCAATACCTGGCGATCTTCCTCTTGCTGGTCGTGGGGGTGCTCTTTGCTGCGGGTTCCTTCGTGGCGTCGGCGACCCTCGGACCGAAGAAGAAGCCGAGTGGGGCCAAAGTCGCCCCGTACGAGTGCGGCATCGTTCCTGACAAGGAGCCGCCCTCTCGCTTCCCCGTGCGCTTCTACCTGGTGGCGATGATCTTCATCATCTTCGACATCGAGATCGTCTTCCTCTATCCCTTCGCCGTGATCTTCCGCCAGCTCGGCAGTTTCGGCCTCGTCGAGGTCCTGATCTTCTCCGTCGTGGTCTTCGTCTCGCTTCTGTACCTCGTGAGCACCGGCGCCCTCAGCTGGGGCCCCGCCAAGCGCCTCCAGAGCGGCATGCCGTCGCGCACGTCCGAGTCCACCATCACGAGGATCACCGCAGAGGCGGACGGCCCCTCGACCCACCAGGCGGCATAGGGCCATGGGACTCGAGGACCTCCAGCACAATTTCCTGACGGGCAAGGTCGAGGACCTGGTCAAGTGGGCTCGCAAGTCGAGTGTCTGGCCGGCGACCTTCGGCCTCGCCTGCTGCGCAATCGAGATGATGTCCGCCGGTGCTGCTGACTACGACCTCTCGCGCATGGGGATGGAGGTCTTCCGGGCGTCGCCCCGCCAGGCCGACCTCATGATCGTGGCCGGGCGCGTCTCCCAGAAGATGGCGCCCGTGCTGCGGCAGGTCTACGACCAGATGATGGAGCCCAAGTGGGTCATCTCCATGGGCGTGTGCGCGTCGACCGGCGGCATGTTCAACAACTACGCCATCGTCCAGGGCGTCGATCAGATCGTCCCCGTCGACGTCTACGCGCCGGGATGCCCGCCCTCACCCGAGACGCTCATTCACGCGATCCTGACCCTGCACGAGAAGATCCTCCAGGGCCACATCACCCGCCGGCCCGGTGAACCCCTGGGGCTGCGCAGCGACGACCCGGCACAGGGATGGGTCCCCGAGGTCCCCGGCGCCGTCCGGGTGGCCACGCCGCGATGACCCAGGGCACGAGCACCGGAGAGGCCGAGTCGATCAACGCCACCCTGCTGCCTGAGGTCCCCCGCGCGGTCGGCACCCTCACCGACGAGATCGCCTTCCCCGAGCGAGCCCACTACGCCCGCTTCGTGGCGGCCTACCGCCAGGCTGGCTTCGAGACCTGTTCGGACCTGTGCGCGGTGGACTACCTGAGCCACCCCGGGCGCGTCCTGCCCGAGGGCGTCGCCGCCGAGCGCTTCGAGGTCGTCGTCAACCTGCTGTCGCTCTCGGCCAAGCGCCGGGCGCGCATCCGGGTCCAGGTCCCCGCCGCGGACCCGGTGGTCGACAGCATCTTCGACGTCTACCCCGGCACCGAGGCCATGGAGCGCGAGGCCTTCGACCTCTTCGGGATCCGCTTCGCGGGGCACCCCGACCTGACCCGCATCCTCATGCCCGAGGACTGGGAGGGACACCCGCTGCGCAAGGACTACGGCGTGGGGCGGGTGCCGGTGCAGTTCAAGGAAGCGCCGGGGCCACGATGACCGACACCATGCCCGACGGCACGCGGCGGGTCGCCCGCTGGAGCCCGACCGAAACCTCCGAGGGGGCCCAGGAGCTCGAGACACGCGACGAGACCACCCCCGAGGCGCTCGGCCGCGAGGTCGGTGCCGTCCTGCGCATGCCCGAGGGACATGTGCTCGACGCCGGCCAGATCGACGTCGAGCGGCGCGACGACGAGACGATGATCATCAACATGGGCCCCCAGCATCCGTCGACCCACGGGGTGCTCCGGCTCATGCTCGAGCTCGACGGCGAGGTGGTGCTGCGCACGAAGCCGGTGGTCGGCTACCTCCACACCGGCATGGAGAAGACGGGGGAGGAGCTCACCTACGTCCAGGGTGCCACCAACGTGACGCGCATGGACTACCTCTCGCCGCTGCACAACGAGCTCGTCTTCTCACTCGCCACCGAGGCGCTGCTCGGGGTCGAGCTCCCGGCGCGCGCCACGTGGATCCGCATGCTCATGACCGAGCTCAACCGCATCTCGTCGCACCTCATGTGGATGGCAACCAACGGGATGGACCTCGGGTCCACGTCGATGATGATCTACGGCTTCCGTGAGCGCGAGATGGTGCTCACCTTCTTCGAGAAGACGACCGGGCTGCGGATGAACCACAACTACATCCGCCCCGGCGGCGTCGCCGCCGATCTCCCCGACGGGTGGGAGGACGACGTGAACGTGATCTGCGACACGGTCATGGAGCGGACCTACGAGTACGACGAGCTCCTCACCGGCCAGCCCATCTTCCGGGCGCGCACCGAGGCGGTCGGGAACCTGACAGCCGAAGAGGCCCTCGCCCTCTCGGCCACCGGGCCGCTCTTGCGCTCGACCGGGGTGCCCTGGGACCTGCGCCGGGCCATGCCCTACCTCGCCTACGACGAGGTGGAGTTCGACGTCATCGTCGGTACTTACGGCGACAACTTCGACCGGTACTCGATCCGACTGAACGAGATCCGCGAGTCCATCCGCATCGTGCGCCAGCTCGTCGAGCGCATGCCGCCGGGCGACTACCGGGTCCAGGACCGCAAGGTCACCCCACCGCCGCGTGGCCGGATCGACGAGTCCATGGAAGCGCTCATCCACCACTTCAAGGTCTTCACCGAGGGCTTCCGGGTCCCCGAGGGCGAGGTCTACGTCGCCATCGAGAGCCCGCGCGGCGAGCTCGGGTGCTACATGGTCTCCGACGGCACCTCCAAGCCCTACCGGCTGCACATCCGTGGGCCGAGCTTCGTCAACCTCCAGTCGCTGCCGCTGCTGCTGCGCGGCGGCGTGATGGCCGACGCGGTCGCGGTGATCTCATCGGTCGATCCCGTCATGGGCGAGGTCGACCGTTGAGCCACTTCTCCCGCGAAACAGCCGAGCGGGCGCGCGCCCTCGTCGCTCTCTACCCCGAGCGGCGCTCGGCGCTCATCCCGATGTGCCACCTCGCCCAGGAGCAGGACGGCTGGCTCACCGAAGAGGCCATGGAGGACATCGCCGAGCTGTGCGGCGTCACACCGGCCGAGGTGCGCGGGACGGCCACCTTCTACGACATGCTCCACACCGAACCGGTCGGCGAGTACGTGATCTCGGTGTGCACCAATATCGCCTGCCTGCTCGGCGGCGCGGACGAGCTCCTTGAGCACGCCGAGGAGCGCCTCGGCGTGCGGGCCGGCGGCTCGACCACCGACGGGCTGTTCACCCTCGAAGAGGCCGAGTGCCTCGCCGACTGCGACTTCCCGCCGTGCGTCCAGGTGAACAGCCGCTTCGTCCGCCGCCAGAGCGCGGAGGACTTCGACCGCCTCTTGGACGAGCTGGCGAGCGGCGCGCTGGCCGACGAGGTGCCCAAGCACGGCACCTTGATCCGGGTCCGCCGCGACGGTGGGCTGCGCGCCGGCCGCTCCGAGGTCGCCGAGGAGCGCAGAGCCATGTCGGCGGCCCAGGCCGAGCGCGCCGCCGCCGGAAAGGACGCCTCCTGATGGCTCTCACCGACGCCCCCCGCATCGTCACCTCACGCATGGGCCGCGACGACAGCCACACCCTCGGGCGCTACCTCGAAGCCGGCGGCTACGACGGGCTGCACAAGGCACTGTCGATGACGCCCGAGGCCGTGGCCGCCGAAGTGGACGAGGCCAGCCTGCTCGGGCGCGGGGGAGCAGGCTTCCCTGCCGGGCGTAAGTGGTCGATGCTGCGCAAGGCTCCGGTCACCTACCTCGTGATCAACGGCGACGAGAGCGAGCCGGCGACCTTCAAGGACCACCTGCTCATCGAGCGCGACCCGCACCAGCTGGTCGAGGGCGTACTCATCGCCGCCTACGCACTCCAGGTCACCCAGGCGTTCATCTATATCCGCGGCGAGTTCGCCCTCGGCCTCGAGCGGGTGACCCAGGCGGTGAACGACGCCTACGCCCACGGGGCGATCGGCTCGGACATCTTCGGCTCGGGGTTCTCCGTCGACGTCGTCGTGCACCCGGGTGCGGGCGCCTACATCTGCGGCGAGGAGACTGCGCTGATCGAGTCCCTCGAGGGCAAGCGCGGCTTCCCCCGGATCAAACCCCCGTTCTTCCCCGCCGTCATCGGCCTCTACGGGGAGCCGACGGTGGTCAACAACGTCGAGACGATGTCGAACCTGCCGTGGATCATCAACAACGGGGGCGCGGCGTTCGCCGGCCTCGGACTCGGCCGGTCGACGGGCACCCGGCTCTTCGCCCTGTCGGGCCACGTGCGCAACCCGGGCGTCTTCGAGCTCGAGATGGCCAAAACGACGTTCCGTGACCTGATCTACGCGCCCACCCTCGGCGGGGGCATCACCGGGGGGAACACCCTGAAGGCGTTCATTCCCGGCGGCGTCTCGGCGCCCTGGTTCGGGCCGGACCAGGTGGACCTGGCGCTCGGCCAGGACGAGGTGGCCGAGGCGGGCTCGATGCTCGGCTCGGGCTCGATCGTCGCCATGGACAGCTCGACATGCATGGTGCGCGCCGCCTGGCGGATCACCAAGTTCTTCAGCCGCGAGTCCTGCGGGCAGTGCACGCCGTGCCGCGAGGGTTCGGGCTGGCTCGAGCGCGTGCTGTACCGCATCGAGCACGGCGGGGGCCGCGAGGAGGACCTCGACTTGTTGCTCGACGTCAGCGACAACATCTCACCGGGGCTCGCCTGGCCGCCGCAGCAGACGACCATCTGCGTGCTCGGCCCCTCGATCCCCTCCTCGATCAACTCGGCCATCTCGATGTTCCGTGACGAGTTCCTCGTCCACATCAAGGAAGGTGCCTGTCCCTATGGTTGAGCGGACCCCGGCTTCGGGTGGCCCGAGCGTGTCCAGTGCTGCGACCGACGAGACGGTGCACTTCGTCCTCGACGGCCAGCCGGCGACGGCGCGCAAGGGAGAGATGCTGATTGCCGCCGCCGAGCGCGCCGGCACCTTTATCCCGCGCTTCTGCTACCACCCCCGCATGAAGTCGGTGGGCGTCTGCCGCATGTGCCTCGTCGAGGTCAGCGGCCCGCGCGGGGCGACGCTCCAGCCGTCGTGCTTCGTGGCGGTCGGCGAGGGGATGGAGGTCGACACCCGCTCGGAGAAGGTGAAGAAGGCCCAAGACGGCGTCTTGGAGTTCCTCCTCGTGAACCACCCGCTCGACTGCCCGGTCTGTGACAAGGGCGGCGAGTGCCCGCTCCAGGACCAGACGTTCGCCTACGGGCCGGGTGAGAGCCGCTTCATCGAGGAGAAGCGCCACTTCGAAAAGCCCATCGCCATCTCCGAGCTCGTCCTGCTCGACCGTGAGCGCTGCATCCAGTGCAGCCGCTGTACGCGCTTCGCCGAGGACGTCGCCGGCGAGGCCCAGATCGACTTCGCCGGCCGCGGTGAGCTGGTCGAGGTGGCCACGTTCCCCGGCGAGCCGTTCTCGTCGTACTTCAGCGGCAACACCGTCCAGATCTGCCCGGTCGGCGCACTGACCGCCACCCCCTACCGCTTCACGGCGCGCCCCTGGGACCTCGACCAGGTGGAGTCCACGTGCACGACGTGCTCCTTCGGCTGCCGTGTCGCCGTGCAGTCCTCGGCCAACCGGCTCACCCGGCTCCTCGGCATCGATTCGGATCCGGTCAACCACGGATGGCTGTGCGACAAGGGCCGCTTCGTCTTCGAGTCGACCAACGGCGACGAGGTCGCCACCGGGCCAGCCCCGGCCATCGCTGTCGCCACTGCCGCCGACGAGGTCGATGTGGTCCCGGCCACCGCCAGCCAGGCCGTCTCCTTGGGCCCGACGCGCGGGCAGTTCGCCGGCGAGGCACGTAGCGACCACTCCGTGGTCTCGAACCGCCTGACCGAGCCGCTCGTGCGCAAGGGCGGCGAGCTCGTGCCCACCAGCTGGGGCGAGGCCCTCGGTGTCGTCGCCGAGCATCTCGGCGCGTCGAAGTCCGAGCACGGCGCCGGCTCGATCGGCGTGCTGGGCGGGGCCCGGCTCACCAACGAGGGTGCCTACGCCTGGGCCAAGCTGGCCAAGGGCATACTCGGCACCGACTCGGTCGACGCCCAGCTGGGCGACGGGCTCCCCGCCGAGCTGGTCTTCGGCCTGCCGCGCGCCACCATCGACGAGGCGTGCGACGCCACGACCGTGGTGCTCCTGGCCGGCGACGTGCGCGAGGAGCTGCCGGTGCTGTTCCTGCGCTTGCGCGACTCGGTGACCAACGGCCACACGAAGCTCCTCGAGATCAGCCCCGTCCGCACGTCGCTCAGCGCGTATGCCGCCGTCAGCCTGCGGGTGCGCCCCGGCGACAGCCCGGCGGTCGCCGCCAGCGTGGTGCGCGAGGGCGCCCCGTCGCTCTTCGCCCACCCCGAGGGCCCCACCTTCTCGGCCGAGGACCTCGCCGCCGCCCGCGCGCTCCTCGCCGCACCCGAGGGCGGGCGCCCCGGTGACGGCGTGGTGGTGGTGCTCGGCCGCCCCTCGCTCGCCGAAGGCGCGCAGGTGACGGCCGCCGCCGCCGCCGCACTGGCCGAGGCGCTGCCCGGGGCGCGCTTTCTCCCCGCCCTTCGCCGTGGCAACGTCTTCGGCGCCCTCGAGATGGGCCTGGCCCCGGGGCTGCTCCCCGGCCGCGTCTCCCTCGACGCCGGGCGCGAGTGGTTCGCCGCCGCCTGGGGTGGCGCACCGGAGGCGGCCGGCCTCGACGCCGACGGCATCCTTTCCGCCCTCGCCGGCGAGGGTGAGGCGCCCGGTTCGGTCACGAGCCTCGTCCTCCTCGGTGCCGATCCGCTCACCGACTTCCCCGACGCTGACCTCGCCGTGCGCGCACTCGGGGCTGCCGACTTCGTGGTGGCCGTCGCCGGGCACCCGTCGCCCTCCACTGCCCACGCCGACGTCGTGCTGCCCGCCGCCGTTGCCCACGAGCGTGTGGGGACGACCACCAACATCGAGGGCCGGGTCTCGCGCCTCGGCCAGAAGCTGGTGCCGCCGGGCCAGGCCTGGTCGGACTGGATGATCGCCGCCGAGCTGGCCCAGAGCCTGGGTGCCGACCTCGGCTTCGGCGGCGTCGCCGACCTCGAGTCCGAGATCGCCGCCCTCGCCCCCTCGTGGGCCGGCTTCACCCCGGCCGTGCTCGACCACCTGGGCGCGCACGATGGTTTGGTGGTCCCGCTCGGGGCCGACCGGGGCACGGGGCGGGCGCCGATCCCCACCGACCCCATCGCCATTCCCGGTGTCGAGTCGGTCGAGCACCAGGGCGCGGCGCTCTGGGTCGGCCTGATCGAGCCCCTCGCAGGCGAGGGGAGGCCGGACCTCGCCGGCGCTCAGGAGAAGCCAGCGGTCGGCGCGGGCGTGGCGTGGCGGGCCGAGACGCCCCGCGTGCCGGCCCCCGACAGCTACTCGCTCCGGCTCGTGGCCACCCGACGGCTCTACGACCGTGGCAGCGCGGTCGCGTCGTCGCCCTCGCTCGTCGCCCTCGTCCCTGACGCCGTGGCCCGGGCCAACCCCTATGACCTCGACCGCATCGGGGCGACGAGCGGCGACCGGGTCCGGATCCGCTCCGCACGCGGTGCAATCGAGCTGGCGGTCGACGCCGACGTGCACGTGGCGCGCGGCGTGCTCGCCGTCGACTTCAACGTCGGCGCCGGGGACGGCCCGGCGAATGTCGCCGCCTCGCTCATCGAGGCGGGGGCTGCGGTCAACGACGTGCGCCTGGAGTCGCTCGCATGATCGCCCCGGCACTGCTCAGCCCGCTCCTCGGCACCGAGGCCCTCTTCGATCAGGGCGTCGGCTGGTTCGTGCTCGTCGTCGTGGTGATCAAGGTGCTGGTCGCCTTCGCCGTCCTCATGGGGGCGGTCATCCTCATGATCTGGTTCGAGCGCAAGCTCATCTCGGACATGCAGAGCCGGATCGGGCCGAACCGGGCCGGACCCTGGGGGCTGCTCCAGACCCTCGCCGACGGCATCAAGCTCTTCTTCAAAGAGGACCTGATCCCCGACCAGTCCGACCGGTTCGTCTTCAAGCTGGCCCCCTACCTCGCCCTCCTCCCCGCACTGCTCATCTTCACGGTGGTGCCGGTCGGGGGGATCATCGTGATCTCGGGTCACCCGATCCAGTTGCAGGTGGCGGACCCGCCGATCGGGATCCTGCTCGTGCTCGCCATGTCGTCGATCGCTGTCTACGGCGTGATGCTGGCCGGGTGGTCGTCGGGGTCCAAGTACCCGCTGCTCGGTTCGGTGCGCGCCTCGGCCCAGATGATCTCCTACGAGGCCGCCCTCGGCCTGACCGTCGTGGCCGTCGTGCTCATCACCGGCTCGCTCAGCACCCGGCGCATCGTCATCTCCCAGAGCCCGAACTTCTGGGACTGGAACTTCTTCCGCCTCGGCGTCGTGCCCTTCATCCTGTTCATGATCGCCATCACCGCCGAGCTCACGCGCCCGCCGTTCGACCTCACCGAGGCGGACTCCGAACTGGTCGGTGGCTTCAACACGGAGTACTCCTCGCTCCGCTTCGCCCTGTTCTACCTGGCGGAGTTCATGAACACCATCACGATGTCGGCCATCGTGGTCACGCTCTTCTTGGGCGGCCCCGACGGGCCCATCCCGCGCTTCATCCCGACGTCGGACGTCTGGATGCCCATTCTCTGGTTCCTCATCAAGACCTTCGCCTTCCTCTTCATCTACGTGTGGCTGCGGGCCGCCCTGCCACGCCTGCGCTACGACCAGCTCATGGACCTCGGCTGGAAGCGGCTCATCCCCTTCACCCTCGCCTGGCTGCTGCTGGTGGCGGCCTTCGTGCTCTCGGGCTGGTGGGGCCTCGGCATCGCACTGGCCGTGGTGGCGGCGGGCTTCCTGCTCACCCGGGCGTTCGCCGTCGGGCAGGGGCGAGAGGACCTGGACCAGGCAGTGCTCCCGCCGATCGGTCGACGGGTGCTGCCACCGCAACTCCTGCGCACGCCGCCGACGGCGGGCGACGTCGGCCCCGGGCCGGGAAGCGAAGGGGCGAGCTGATGGGCTTCTTCGAGGACCTCAAGTCCGACGCCAGCTTCTTCGGCGGCTTCAAGCTCACGCTCCAACACATGACGCGCCCACGCGTGACAGTGTCGTATCCGGACGAGAAGAAGCCCAAGCAGCCCCGCCAGCACGGCCGCCACGTCCTCAACCGCTACGAGGACGGCATGGAGAAGTGCATCGGGTGCGAGCTGTGCGCGGGCGTGTGCCCGGCCGACTGCATCTACGTGCGCGGCCTCGACAACCCGCCCGACCACCCGGTCTCGCCCGGGGAGCGCTACGGCTACGTCTACGAGATCAACTACCTGCGCTGTATCCACTGCGACCTGTGTGTCGAGGCCTGCCCGACCGAGGCGATCACCGAGTCGAAGCTCTTCGAGTTCTCCTTCACCAACCGCTCGGACGCCATCTACACCAAGCGCGAGCTGGTGGTCGATGACGAGGGCCGACCCCAGAAGATGCCCTGGGAGGACTGGCGCGAGGGCGACGACCTCATGACGTCGGGTTGGATGCGCGCCACCTCGCCGGCCGGCAACGCCGCCTATGAGGGCGAGGTCCAGTGGTCCGGCGAGCTCGGCTACGGCGTGCGTGCCCCCGAGGGGGGCCAGTCGGGCCGGCGCGACGACGAGGCGACGGGGACCAAGGCCCTGCGTGATGTGCTCGAGGGCCACCTCCTCGACGAGGACATCCCCCTCGAACACCGGGGGATGCGCGGGCGCGCCTGGCGGGCGCGCGTCGGCGCCCAGAAGAACAAGACCAAGCTCGAGGCTGCCAAGGCGCGCCGAGCGGAGAAGAAGGCGGAGAAGAAGGCGGAGAGATCCGGCGCCGGGGGTGCTGGCTAATGTCTGGCATCCTCACGGCGGCCGTGCACCCGACAATCCCCGACCTCATCACCTTCATCGTCGCCGGCCTCATGGTGCTGGCGGGGGCGGTGGGCGTGATCCTGTCGCGCAACCCCGTCCACTCGGCCCTCTCCTTGGTGCTGACCCTCTTCGGGATAGCCGTACTGTTCATCGCACAGCAGGCGGAGTTCCTCGCCGCGGTCCAGGTGATCGTCTACGCCGGTGCCATCGTCGTGCTGTTCCTGTTCGTCATCATGTTCCTCGGCGTCGACAAGCGCGAGAACATCGAGAGCGATCCCCTGCGGGGCCAGCGACCGCTCGCCGTGGTGCTCATGGTCGTCGTGCTCGCAGCGGTCATCGCCCTCGGGGTCAACGCCCACTGGGCGACCGGGGTCCACCACCTGGTGGGCCGGACCGGCACGCCCGCGTCGAACACGGCGCGCCTCGGGCGCTCGGTGTTCACCACCTACCTGTTCGCCTTCGAGGCCACCGCCGGCCTGCTCGTCATCGCCGTGGTCGGGGCGGTCGTCCTCGCCCGCCGGCCCCCCGAGTCGACCGGCGAGGCCGACCTCGAGGAGTCCGAGGCCCTCGGTACGGGGAGCGACGCCGACGGCGAGCTCGGTGACGGGAGCGCCGCTGCGCTGCCCGAGGCCGCCGCCGCCGCCGACGAGTCGGCCGAGGGGATGGCGCCCGCCGGTTCGGAGCCCGCATGAGCATCCCGGGCGACTGGTACCTCATCCTCGCCTCGGCGCTGTTCGCGCTCGGGGCGTTCGGGCTGCTGGTGCGGCGCAACGTGCTCGTGATGTTCATGTGCATCGAGCTCATGCTCAACGCCGCCAACCTCACCTTCGTCACCTTCTCACGCATGCTCGGCGACATCGGCGGCCAGGCCCTGGTCTTCTTCGTCCTCGTGGTGGCCGCCGCCGAAGTGGTGGTCGGCCTGGGCATCGTGGTTGCCATCTTCCGCAGGCGCTCGAGTGCGACCGCCGACGACCTCCACATCCTGAAGGGCTGAAGCGTCCATGCTCCACGTCGCCTTCCTGATCCCGCTGTTCCCGCTCGTCGGGTTCGTGGTGCTGCTCACGTTCGGCCGGCGCCTCGGCAACCCGCTGGCCGGGTGGATCGGGACCATTGCGGTGGCCGGTGCCTTCGTGGCCACCATCATCACCTTCGCCGGGCTGCTCGGGCGCCCGTCGAACGCGCGCGAGTTCACCCAGAGCTACTTCAGCTGGATCCCCGTCGGCGGCCTGCAGGTCAAGTGGGCAGTCCTCGTCGACCCTCTGTCGATCTTCATGTGCCTGTTCGTGACCGGCGTCAGCATGCTGATCCACCTGTACTCGATTGGCTACATGCACGAGGACCGGGACTACTCGAAGTTCTTCATCTATCTGAACGCCTTCGTGTTCTCCATGGTGCTGTTGGTGCTGGCCAACAACCTGCTCGTGACCTTCGTCGGGTGGGAAGGGGTGGGCGTCTGCTCCTACTGGCTGGTGGCCTTCTGGTTCGAGCGCGACTCGGCCGCCTCGGCCGGCAAGAAGGCCTTCATGTACAACCGGATCGGCGATGTGGGCTTCCTCCTTGCCATGTTCCTCATCTTCTCCAAGGTGGGCTCGCTCAACTACCTCACGATCTTCTCGCACACCCACCTGCTCGGCTCCGCCACGGCCACCGCTGCGGTGCTGCTGCTGTTCCTGGCGGCCACCGGCAAGTCCGCCCAGATCCCCCTGTTCAACTGGCTGCCCGACGCCATGGAGGGCCCGACGCCGGTCTCGGCCCTCATCCACGCCGCCACCATGGTGACGGCGGGGGTCTACCTGCTCTGCCGCATGAACCCGATCCTCGGCCTCTCGTCGGACGGCCGCTGGGTCATCGCCATCATCGGGTGCGCCACGGCCTTCGTGGCAGCGACCATCGCCAGCTCCCAGCACGACATCAAAAAGGTGCTGGCGTTCTCCACGGTCTCCCAGATCGGCTACATGGTGCTCGCCGTCGGCTGCGGCGCGTACATCGCCGCCCTCTTCCTCATGGTCTGCCACGCCTTCTACAAGGGGCTCTTGTTCCTCGCTGCGGGCTCGGTGATCCACGGCCTGGAGGACGAGCAAGAGCTGGCGCGCATGGGCGCGCTGCGAAAGTGGCTGCCCTGGACGTTCGCCACCTTCCTGGTCGGCTGGCTGGCCATCGCGGGCATCCCGCCGCTGGCGGGCTTCTGGTCCAAGGGCGACGTGCTCGCCAACGTCTATGCCAAGTCCTTCCCGCTCTATGTGGCCGGCGTCATCACCGCCTTCCTCACGGCCTATTACATGAGCCGGCTCTTCTACCTCACCTTCACCGGCAAGGCGCGCTGGCAGGAGGCGGCGGGCGACCAGCCAGCGCACCACACGCCGCACGAGTCGCCATGGGTCATGCGCATCCCGCTGCTCGTGCTGGCCTTCTGCGCCTTTTTCGGCGGGGTCCTCGACCTTCCGTGGACGAACCGGGGGCTCAACAACTTCCTCGGGCCGGTGTTCGCCGGGACGCTGTACCACGACAACCTCTCGATGACCTCGCAGTGGGTGCTCCTCGCCATCGACGGCGTGATCGCCGTCGCCGGCCTCGCCGTCGCCTGGGTGCTCTGGCGGGTTACCGCCAGCCGCCCGGCGCTCACCCCGGCCTTCTTGGAGCGGGTCTGGTACTGGGACGACTTCTATGACGCCCTGATCGGGCGCCCCGGCCAGGCGGTGGCGCGCTTTAGCGCCACGGTCATCGATGCGAAGGTCATCGACGGCGCGGTCAACGGCGTGGCGTCGCTGGTCAAGTCCTCGAGCACCGGGGCCCGGCGGCTCCAGACCGGCTACGTGCGCAACTACGCGCTCGGCATCGTGCTCGGCCTCGCCGCCATCTTGGTGTTCATGGTGTCGAGGACGTGGTGGTCATGAGCCATCACCCGGGGTTCCCCTACCTGACGGTCCTCATCCTGCTGCCCGCGGCCGGCGCCCTCCTCGCCGCCGTGCTGCCCAACGCCAGCCGGGTCGTCTACCGCCTGATCGGCATCGTCACGTCGCTGGCGGTGCTCGGCTTCGCCATCGCGGTCGGCTTCCTCCTCCAGGCGGGCAACGGCGGCTACCAGTTCACCTCGCACCACGTGTGGGCCAAGTCGCTCGGCATCTCGTGGTACGTCGGCGTCGACGGGATCAGCCTGTTCCTCGTCCTCATGGCGGCGGTGCTGTTCCCGATCGTGCTCGTCTCCGCCAAGTCGAACCGCGACCCGCGTGCCTTCGTCGGCTGGATGCTCCTGCTCGAAGCCGCGTGCATGGGCAGCTTCCTCTCGCTCGACCTCATCTTGTTCTTCTTGTTCTTCGAGCTGACCCTCGTGCCGGCGTACTTCATCATCGGCGGCTGGGGCTACGCCGGACGGGCGTACGCGGCGATCAAGTTCTTCGTCTACACGTTCTTCGGGTCGGCCTTCCTGCTCGTGGGCATCTTGGTGGTCGCCTTCTTGCACCAGTCCCAGACCGGGGTGCTCACCTTCTCGCTGCCCGCCCTCGAGCACACCCACTTCAGCTCGACGACCGGCATCTTGTTGTTCTTGGCGTTCACGTCGGCCTTCGCCATCAAGGCGCCGCTGTTCCCGTTCCACACCTGGTCACCCGACGCCTACGCCGAGGCGCCGACGGGCGGTTCGATGATTCTCGCCGGTGTGCTGGCCAAGCTCGGCACGTACGGCATCATCCGCTTCGACCTCAACCTGTTCCCCCAGGCCTCGCGCACCCTGGCACCGCTGCTGCTCACCCTGGCGGTGATCGGCATCCTCTACGGCGCGGTCGTCGCCTGTGCCCAGCGGGACATGAAGCGACTCATCGCCTACTCGTCGCTCGCCCAGATCGGCTTCATCGCCCTCGGCACCTTCGCCTTCACGACCCAGGGCCTGACCGGCGGCGTGCTGCTCATGGTCAATCACGGCCTGATCACCGCCGCGCTGTTCCTGCTCGTCGGGTGGATCTACGAGCGGCGCCACACCTGGCAGGTGAACGAGCTGCGGGGCCTGCAGCGGCCGGCCCCCGTCCTCGCCGCCATCTTCACCGTCTCGATGCTGGCCTCGATCGGCCTACCGGGGTTGAACGGCTTCGTGAGCGAGTTCCTGATCCTCTCGGGCACCTTCCTCACCCACCGTTGGTGGGCGGTGGTCGCCACCTTGGGCGTCATCTTCGCCGCCCTCTACCTGCTCTGGGCCTACCAGCAGGTCTTCCACGGCAAGCCCAAGCCGGCCGACGAGAAGACGCGGGACCTCTCCTGGGCCGAGCGGGGGATCATCGCCCCGCTCATCATCTTGATCGTCGTCCTCGGCATCTACCCGAAGCCCGTCCTCGACCGCATCACCCCTTCGGTGAACCGGCTCGTTGACCGCGTCGAGCTCGTCACCCACACGCACCAGCCGCCCGTGGCGCGCTTTGGCACCAACGGGGCAGAGGTCCAGGCGACGGTGAGGTCCGCACCATGAGCGCGCTGGCCGTCGTCACCGCACACTCGACCATCGTGCTGCCGCACATCCGCTATCTGGCGATCCTGCCGGAGATCGTGATGCTGGGCGGGGCGGTCCTGCTGCTCGGCATCGCCTCGCTCGTGCGCCGGCCGCTGCGGGTCACGGTGTCGACGGTCGGCACCATCGTGATCGCCGGGACCTCGCTCGGCCTCGCCCTGTGGCAGTGGGCCGACATCTCCTCGCACGGTCCCTACACGGCCATCGACCACGCGGTGGTGGTCGACGGCTTCAGCGTCCTCATCACCATCACGGTGGCGTGCGCCATGATCCTCTCGGCGCTGGTCGGCGACGGGTACCTGCGGCGCGAGGGCGTCGACGGGTGCGAGTTCCACGTGCTCGCCATGGTCTCGGCCACCGGGGCGATGTTCATGGGGGAGGCGAACGACCTCATCATCGTGTTCTTGGGCCTCGAGATCATGTCGATCGCCCTCTACGTGCTGGCCGCCATGAACCACCGGCGCGCCGCGTCGGGTGAGGCGGCGCTCAAGTACTTCGTGCTCGGCGGCTTCTCGTCGGCGGTCTTCATCTACGGCGTGGCCCTCACCTACGGCGCGACGGGCACCACCAACCTGACCCAGATCGCCGACTTCCTCTCGCACAACGTGATCGCCAGCAACGGCGTGCTCCTGGCGGGCCTGTCCCTCCTGCTGGTCGGCTTCTTGTTCAAGGTCGCCGCCGTCCCGTTCCACATGTGGACCCCCGACGTCTACCAGGGCGCGCCGTCGCCGGTCACCGGGTTCATGGCGGCCGTCGCCAAGGCCGGCGGCTTCGCCGCCCTGCTTCGGGTGTTCGTGTCCTCGTTCGGCACGCTGCAGAGCGACTGGCGCCCCATCCTCTACGCCGTGGCCGTCATCACGCTGCTCTTCGGGGCCGGCGTCGCCCTCGTCCAGCGTGACGTGAAGCGGGTCCTTGCGTACTCCTCGATCAACCACGCCGGGTTCGTGCTCCTGGGCGTCGAGGCGGCCACCGCCCAGGGCGTGAGCGCCTCGCTCTACTACCTGTTCACCTACACGTTCATGACCATCGGCGCCTTCGCCGTGGTGACCCTGCTCGGTCGCCGCGGCGACGGGCACCACGACATCGCCAGCTACCGCGGCCTCGCCGGCCGCCAGCCGCTGCTGGCCCTGGCGTTCGCCGTCTTGTTGCTCGCCCAAGCCGGCGCGCCGTTCACCACCGGGTTCCTCGCCAAGTTCCAGGTGGTCGACGCCTCGGTGAACGCCGGTTCGGTGCCCCTGGCGGTCATCGCCATGGTCTCGGCCGCCATCGCCGCCTTCTTCTACCTGCGCATCGGCCTCATCATGTATACGCCGGTCGCCGGGAAAGGCTTCCTTCCCGGCATCGAGCCGCTCGACGACGACGAGGCGAATGCTGGGCCCTCCGGCGAGTCCGAGACCGACGGCACCGGCGATGCCGCACCGGCCGAGCTTTCGGCGGGCAACGGGCAGCGGCCGGTCTGGAGCGGGACCGAGGGTGCGGTGGTGGTGCGCACGCAGCTCAACGCCGAGCTCCTGCTCGACACCGCCCCCGGCGAGGTGCAGGTGCTCGACCCGAGCGAGGACATCGTCGAAGCCGACGCCGTCGACGACGAGACGGCAGCAGAGTCGGCCGCCGAGGACACCGCCAAGGTGCCGGTCCCTGCACTCGCCGCCCTCGCCATCGGTCTGTGCGTGGCGGTCACGGTGGTCTTCGGGGTCATCCCCGCACCGCTCATCGACTTCGCCCACAAGGCGACGCTCCTCTTCATCCCCTGACCGTGGTGCCGGACCGCCCGCGGGTGGCGCTCGCGACGGCGGCGGGGCTCGGTTTCACGGACCCCGACGAGGCGCTGGCGCTCACCGCTCTCGACCAGGCGGGCATCGAGGCGACCATGGCGGTCTGGGACGACCCCGGCGTCCCCTGGGGCGACTTCGACCTCGTGGTGGTGCGCAGCACGTGGGACTACACGGCACGGCACGGGGCCTTCCTCGAGTGGGCGGCCTCGGTCCCGCGCCTCGCGAACCCCTTCGCGGTGCTGGCGTGGAACACCGACAAGCACTACCTGGCCGACCTCGAGCGAGCGGGTGTGCCGGTCATCGAGACCCGCTGGCTCGAGCCGGGGGACCCGCCAACATTCTTCGATCGCCCGTTCGTGGTCAAGCCGGCGGTGGGGGCGGGCTCCCGTGACGCGCAGCGCTACGAGCCGGGCGAGACGGGCGCAGCCGCCGAGCACGTGGCCCGCCTGCATGCCGCGGGCACGACCGCCATGGTCCAGCCCTACCTGGAGGAGGTCGAGAGGGGAGGCGAGCAGGCGGTGATCTTCATCGGCGGCCACTTCAGCCACGGCGTGCGCAAGGAGGCCATGCTCGGCGAGGCCCGCCTCGGGCGCGAGGAGCGCATCTCGGCGCGCGCACCCAGTGACCAGGCGTTGGCCATCGCCCGCTACGCCCTCTCCGTACTGCCGTTCCGAAGTCCGTTGCTCTACGCGCGCATCGACCTGCTCGAAGGCGACGGCGGCGCACCGGTGGTGCTCGAGGCCGAGCTGACCGAGCCCTCGCTCTTCCTCAGCCACGACGCGCAGGCCCCCACGCGCCTCGCCGACGCCGTCGCCGTCGCCGTCAGCGGCTGAGCGACGAGCCCGCCGCGGCGTTGTGCAAGGCTCGGCAGAGGAGCCAGCGAGAAAGGCAGTGCACGTGACTGAAGCCCAATGGTCCGAGGTCGACTGCTATGTGAGCGACCTGCTGGTTGGTGGTGACGACCACCTGGCTGCCGCCCTGGTGGCGAGCGATGAAGCCGGGCTCCCGGCCATCTCGGTCTCGGCGCCACAGGGGAAGTTCCTCTCGCTCCTCGCCCGCGCGGTGGGTGCGCGACGGATCCTCGAGATCGGCACGCTCGGCGGGTACAGCACCATCTGGCTCGCCCGGGCACTCCCGGCCGACGGCCGCGTCGTGACCCTCGAGCTCGATCCGCACCACGCCGAGGTGGCGGAGTCGAACCTGGAGCGTGCCGGGCTCGGCGCCCTGGTCGAGGTCCGCCGGGGTCGGGCGACCGAGTCGCTCGCCGCGTTGATCGAGGAGCGGGTGGAGCCCTTCGACCTGGTCTTCATCGACGCCGACAAGTCATCGACGCCGCACTACGTGACGGCCTCGCTCGAGTTGTCGCACCCCGGCACCGTCGTGGTCATCGACAACGCGGTGCGAGACGGCGCGGTCGCCGACCTGGACAACACCGGCGCCGATGTCGTCGGCATGCGGACCGCGTTCGAGCTACTGGCTGCGGACCCGCGCATCGAGGCCACGGTCGTCCAGACGGTCGGGGTCAAGGGCTACGACGGCTTCGCGTTCGGCGTGGTGTCGGCCTGAGCCCTCGACCGCCGCGTCGCGTCCGGACTCAGCCCTCCCCGGCTCCGGTCTCGCCATCGTGGGGGGCTGACGGCGAGGCGCCGGGCTGCCATGCGTTGCCATCGGGGGCCTCGACGGTCTGTTCGGCGTCGCCCCCGGCTTGGGTGACCGCCGGGGGCGGCGTCGCGGCGGGCTCCGCGGGCGGCTGCGGCGCTGTTGCTGCGGGTGCCCGCTCGGCGGCTTCTGCGCCGGTGAATGGCTGCTGTTGGGCGGCCGACTCGACCGGGGGCGCCGGCGCGCTTGGCGGCGCGGCCACGACGGGTTCCGCGCCGCTCGGGTAGACGGCGGGGCCACTGGTGGTCGGAGCGGGCGCGGCGAACGGGGCGGCATCTGCCACCCGAGGGTCCGGGCCGGGCGCATTCTGGCCGGGCGCGTACTCTCCGTTGCCGTACTGGCCTGCGGTGGCGGGAGCGACCGGGGCTGCAACGGCAGGCGCTCCCTGCCACGCGGCACCGGCGGGCGTACTGACCCGGCGCTGGTGGCGCGACGCCCAGCCCATGGCAAAGGCCCCGCAGCCCGCCATGATCAGCCCTGGCCCGATAGCCGAGCCGACCTGGTAGGTGAACTCCCGGAAGGGTGTGGCGGCGGCGAAGTAGCCGGGGCCGCCGTAGATGACCGTCCACGAGAGCGGCCCAATCGCCACCCACGCCCCGCAGATGAGCAGGATGAGCCCGGCGGCGGCCAGGCTGAACCTGCCCCGGCCGACTTCCGAGGAGCTGGCCACGATGGCGAACCCCATGAAGATGCCGATCGCACCGGGTACCAAGGCGAGCAGCGAATGGCTGAGACTCCAGAACCACGAACCGGTCCCGTTGGCGGCGTAACCGAAGGTCGGCCCGATGTAGGGCACGATGGCCGCCCATGCCGAGATCACGATGGCCAGGATCCCGGCCGTCCGCAGTCCCACGCTGCCGGCGCGCACCACAGGCTCGTCGACGCTTCTCGGATCGATCTGCGCTCGGTTGTCGATGGTTGCCGTCGCCATAGCCGACCTCCTCGCTCTGGCCCGGGCGTGACCGCACGTGCGGGCGCGTCCTCGCCACGCGAAGTACCCCGGAAGTGACCGGTGCAACCCTCCCACCGGCGCGCCCCGTTGCCGCCGTGGGCGGCCAGCGCCGTCTCGGAGCAGGGGAGACGCAGGAACTTGTACCCTCTCGGGGTGACAGTGCGCTCCGACTCTTCTGTCGTGGAACGTGCCTCCAGGAGGGAAGGGCAGCAGGGCCAGCCGGCTGCGCACAGCGCGCTGGCCCGGACCTCGGGCTGGTGCTACGCCCACCGCTGGCTCGTGCTGCTCATCTGGTTCGGATCCCTGGTGGCCGTCAACGTCCTCGCCCAGGCGCTGGGGACCAATTTCTCGTCGAGCCTCAGCTCGGGCAATTCGGAGTCATCCCAGGTGCAGAACATCCTGGCGGCCAAGCTGCCTTCGCAGGCGGGCAGCCCGGCCCAGGTCGTGATCTCGACGACGGACCCCGTCAGCGACGCGGCCAACCAGGCAACGACCGCGAAGCTGGTCGATGAGTTGCGCACCCTCCCGCATGTGGCCTCGGTGGTGAGCCCCTTCTCGGCGCAAGGGTCGCACCAGATCGCCGCCAACGGCCACATCGCGTACGCCAGGGTCCAGTTCGACGAGCAGGCGGGGGATCTGCCGCATTCGGCCATCTCGAAGGTGATCGAAACCGCCCAGTCCTCCGACGCACCCGGCTACCACGTGGCCCTCGGTGGCGAGGCGATCAGTGAGGTGGCCGCCGCGGCCCCCGGGTCGAGCGAGGGCTTCGGGATCCTGGCCGCCATCATCATCATGCTGCTCGCCTTCGGTTCGGTGGTGGCCATGGGGCTCCCCATCATCACCGCCCTCTTCGGCATCGCCATCGCCTTCGCCGTCCTCGACCTGCTGACCCACGTGATGACCGTGCCGGTGTTCGCGCCCGAGATCATGGCCATGATCGGGCTCGGCGTCGGCATCGACTACGCGCTCTTTGTGGTGACCCGTTACCGGCAGGGCCTTTTCGAAGGGCGGGACCCCAAAGAGGCCGTCATGGTCTCGCTCGCCACGTCGGGCCGCGCCGTCGTCTTCGCCGGGACGACGGTCATCCTCTCGCTGGTCGGCCTGTTCGTGCTCCAGCTGCCCTTCATGCACGGTCTGGCGGTGGGGGCCATTGCCGCGGTGGTGCTGGTGATGCTTGCCGCCGTGACGTTGCTCCCCGCCATGCTCGGCTTCGCCGGCCGGGCCATCGACAAGATCCACGTGCCGGGCCTCGTCCAGTCGGGGGCCACGCCCTCGCCGAAGAGCTTCTGGTACCGCTGGAGCCGCACCGTCCAGCGTCACCCGGCCATCACGGGGACCTCGGCGCTGCTGGTGCTGCTGATCCTCATCATCCCGTTGTTCTCGATGCGCCTCGCCTTCACCGATGCCGGCAACGACCCGCCGGGGCTCACCACCCGACAGGCCTTTGACCTGCTCGCCCAAGGGTTCGGGCCCGGGTTCAACGGCCCGCTCGTGCTCGCCGCCGAGGTGCCGGCCGGCAGCGGCCAGGCAGCCGTTGCCAAGGTTGACGATGCCCTGCGCCAGACGCCGGGGGTGGCATTCGTCACGCCGCCCCAGTTCGACGCGGCCGGCGACACGGCGGCGATCATCGCGTATCCGACCACGTCGCCCCAGTCCGCCCAGACCGAGGATCTGGTACACCGGCTGCGGAGCCAGGTGCTCCCCGCTGCCACCGCCGGCACGGGTGTCAAGGTACTGGTGGGAGGGGAGACGGCGGCCAGCGTCGACGCCTCGAGCTACCTCTCGTCGCGCCTGTTCCTCGTGATCGGCGTGGTGCTCGTCCTGTCGTTCATCCTCTTGATGGCGGCCTTCCGCTCCCTCGCCATCCCGTTGAAGGCGGCAGTGGTGAACCTGCTCTCGGTCGGCGCCGCCTACGGCGTGATCGTGGCGGTGTTCCAGTGGGGCTGGCTCGGAGGGGTGATCGGCATCGGTGCAACCGGGCCGATCGACCCGTGGATCCCGCTCATGATGTTCACCATCTTGTTCGGGCTCTCCATGGACTACGAGGTCTTCCTGCTCTCGCGCATGCGCGAGGAGTGGCGCCGGTCCCACAACAACTCCGAGGCGGTGGCCGACGGTCTGGCCAAGACCGCGCGCGTGATCACCGCGGCGGCGGCCATCATGATCTGCGTCTTCGGGTCCTTCGTGATCGGCGACCCACTGCGGGTGCTCAAGGTGTTCGGGCTCGGCCTGGCGTCGGCCATCCTCATCGACGCCACCCTCGTGCGCATGGTGCTCGTTCCTTCGGTGATGGAGCTGCTCGGCGATCGCAACTGGTGGATGCCCGCGTGGCTCGACCACATCGTCCCGAACCTGGGCGTCGAGGTGGACGTCGAGCCCCCCGAGGACAACGACGCGGACGTGCACGGCACCGACCCGGTGCCCGTCGCTGGCTGACCGCCACCACACGAGAGCGCGCCGGGATCGGCGGGTAGCATCGCCAGCGGGGCACGCCAGGAGGGGGGAAGGCGGTGGCGCTTCGAGATCTCGGGTCGGTGCCCCACGGCGCCGGCGACCTCACGGCTCCCTGGCTGCGCACTGCGTTGGCCAACGTGTCGGAAGGCGCGGTCGTGGCGGTGACCGCAGAGCCCATCGGCAACGGCATGGTGGCCGACAGTCTGCGGCTCCACCTCACCTGGGACCCGCCGGCCGCCGGCCCCGGCTCGATCATCGCCAAGGTGGCCTCGTCGCGAGAGGAGAGCCGCCAGGCGGCGGCGATGACCCGTACCTATCTCCTCGAGGCCGGCTTCTACAACGAGCTGGCTTCGACGGTCGACGTGCGCTGCCCCACCAGCTACCTGTCGATCTATGACCCGGCGAGCGGCGACTACGTCGTGCTGCTCCAAGACATGGCCCCGGCGGTGACCGGTGACCAGCTCACGGGCTGCAGCGTGGACGAGGCCGCCGCAGCCCTGCCGCAACTCGCCGCCCTCCACGCCCCCCGGTGGTCCGACCCCTCCCTCGAGCGGGTCGACTGGTTGGAGCGCCCGTCGGCCGAGGTGGGAGAAGGCTACAGCGGGCTGTTCGCGTCGCTCTGGCCCGGGTTCGTCGAGCGCTTCGACCGCCGCGTGGATTCCGATGTCGTCGCCCTCATGGACGGCCTCCTTCGGCACCTGCCGCGGATCCTGGCCGCACCGCCGCGACCGTGGACGCTCCTCCACGGCGACTTCCGCCTGGACAACCTGCTCTTCGACGACGCCGGGGTGGTGGTCCTCGACTGGCAGACGGTCAGGATCGGCCCGGCCATGAACGACATCGCCTATTTCCTCGGAGCGAGCCTGCTGCGAGAGCAGCGGATCGAAGCCGAGCACGAGCTGGTCGCCGAGTACCACGGGCTGCTCCGCGCCCGGGGTGTCGACTACGACTGGGACGAGTGCTGGGCCGGCTACCGGACGGGCGGTCTGGGTGGCCTCCTGATGGGGTTCGCCGCCGCAATGCTCGTCGCCCCGACCGATCGGGGCGACGAGATGTTCCTCGCCATGGTCAACCGCCATGGGGCCCAGTTGCTCGACCTCGGCGCCGAGGCGCTCCTCACCGAGCGATGACCAAAGGGGGCGGGCCATGGTCCGGCTGACGGCATGGGACGAGCAGTTCGTCCACCAGCTCCCCGAGCCGCTGCCGCACGTCGTCACCCCCCATGAGCATTGGCGCGAGAGCCTGTTCTTCGTGCTGCACCCGCGCCGCCGCTCCGGCGACGTCGTGATCCTGACCCTCGCCACCTTCCCCACCCGGGGCGAGATGGACAGCCTGCAGCTGGGGCGGGTGGGGGAGACCCCGACGATGATGCGCCACGCCCGCTCGCTCGGTGACGACCCGCACACCATGGCGGTCGGCCCGGTGCGCATCGACATCACCGAGCCCTTCCGCAGCGTCACGCTGCACGTCGACGACGACCCCGGCGCCCCGGTCGCCTTGGACATCGAGTTCCGGGCGCGCACCGCTCCCTACGGGCTGCGGCGCGGCACCATGCGCGCCGGGAACGAGATCATCTGGGACCAGAGCCACATGGTGCAGTCCGGCACCTTCACCGGCACCTACACCCACGAGGGCACCACCTACGAGCTCGACGACTGGTGGGGCCAGCGCGACCATTCGTGGGGGATCCGCGACCATGCCCGCTGCCCACTGTGGATGTGGCTCGCCATCCAGCTGCCCGAGGGCATGGCCGCGGTCTGGCACTGGGAGCTGCCCAACGGCGCACGCGTCTACACCGACGGGTGCTTCGCGCCGGCCGACGGCTCGAGGCCGGTCCCGCTCATCGACTTCCGCCATGACCTCTCGTGGATCTCCGCCACCGGTGAGGCCCTCGACTACGGGCGCCTCGGCTCCGACGTGGCCGGGGTGGCCGGCCGGGTCGAGCTGGTCCTGGAGGGAGGCCGGACCCTTGGCGTGGAGGGGACCGGGAGGTGGGCGCAGCGCTACGGCGACCTCGGTGGCGGGCTGAACGAGATGGTGCTGCGCACCGACGACGGGGCAGAGGGCACGGGCATCTTCGAGCTGACCGGGGCATCGCACCACCGCTACTTCCCCGTGGCCCGAGCCGAGCGGCTGCCGCCTAGAGGGTGACGTCAGCGGGGCGCAGTGCCAGCATGAGCGATGAACCGTGATGAGGTCGCCAGCTGGGTGGCGCGCGCCGAGGAGGCCTGGCGCACGCCCGGCTCCCAACTGTGGGAGAGCGCTTCACCGACGATGCCCGCTACCAGCAGTGGCCCTGGGCGGAGCCGATCGCCGGCATGGCGGCGCTGAGGGCATTCTGGGAGGTCGAAAGGAAGGGAGCGACGAGCCCTTCGCGTTGACGAGCGAACTGCGCCCGCTTCGAGGAATGGCCCTTCCGGCCGACAACCTATGGGAACCCAGGTTCAACGAGCCGGCGTGATCACGATGCCGCAGTCCCCGTAGGGGATCTGCTTGCGGCGCAGCATGCCGCCGATGGCGCCGAGCGCCTTGGTGATGGTGGTCATGAACCCGTACTTGGCCTTCACCTCGCGCGAGATGGCCTCGTACTCGCCGCCCCGCACGATGGTAGCTGTGGCGTCGGTCGGCGACGTCCCCTTGGTGACCCGGCCACGGGCGTCGCAGGGCTGGACGGTGACCCGTTCGGTGTGGGCCAGGCGCTTCGCCTTGCCTGACCCCGAACTGGTCCAGCACCCGATCCGGCCCCCGTCGAGGCCGACCACCCACACCGGCGTGGCCACCGGGTTGCCGTCCCGGCGGAACGTGGTGAGCAGCACGTACTTGGCCGAACTGAGCTCCATGGCGCCACCGTACCGGCGTCGCGTACCGCATGCGAAGAAGGCGCCGCGCCGGCGTCGCGTGCCACCCGGCGCCGCCCGGGTGGTGCCGTGGCGCGACGGGGCTGGTGGGAAGGCTGGGGCACGGCCCCGGTGCGTGCGCCCGCGCGCTCGCATAGGTTCGCCAGTGGCCGAGCGAGTCGGCCAGCGAGCGGTCAGCACATCGGAGAATCCGAAAGGGATGATGAGCATGTCAAACCACTTCACCGGTCTCGACCTCGGACCGCCCCTCGGTGACCAGCGACTCGACCTGTGTGACCTCTATGCCTTCCCGTCGCCGGGCGACCCGACCCGCACGGTCGTCATCCTGAACGCCAACCCGTCGGCCGATGCGCTCCACCCCGACGCCATCTACCGGGTGGGCATCGACAACGACGGCGACCTGCGCAACGACATCGCCATCAGCTACGTCTACTCACAACCGAAGGGCGGCGCCCAGACGTTCGACGTGTTCCTCGCCACGGGCGACGAGGCGCGCTCGATCGAAGCGCTGGGCGAGAAGGTCGTGGACGGGGCCGGCGTCTCCTTCGGGACGGACCCGAACATCGTCACGGCCGGCGACCACACTTTCTTCGCCGGCGTGCGCAGCGATGCGTTCTTCTTCGACTTCGACGGGATCAAGAACCTGTTCGACACGAGCGGCGGCCGGAACTTCACCGCCCCGCACCTCGGTGGCGAGTCGCCGTGGACCGACAAGGACTCCAACACCGAGGCAAACATCTTCTCGATGGTGATGGAGCTGCCCACCGGCGACCTGGGTGCGGACCCCGAGGTCCGGATCTGGGGGCGCTGCAGCCTGCGCAAGGACGACGGCGTGCTGCTCCACGTGGACCGGGCCGGCCATCCCTCGGTCAGCAGCTTCTTCAACACCGACGAGACCAAGCTGGAGTACAACGCGAGCGAGCCGATCAACGACCGCGCCCGGTGGACGGACCAGTTCGTGCACCTGATGGGCCACACCGGTGGCTACAGCCGGGAGGAGGCGATCGCCGCCATCGACGCGCACGGCCTATTGCCCGACATGCTCACCTACAACCCGTCCGAGCCCGCCACCTACCCCAACGGGCGCGTCTTCACCGACGACGTCATCAACCATCGGCTGGCCTTCCTCTCGAAGGGTGACATACCCCCCGACGGGCTCGCCCCGCACACCGACACGCTGGCCACGTTCCCCTATCTCGGCACGCCGCACCCGGCCTCCTGAATCCTGCGCGCCGAGGGTGCGCGCGATGGTGGGCAGCCATCGCCGGCTCGTGCCTGGAAGACTGACGACATGGTGGAGGTGCGAGCAGCCTTGCCCGACGACGCCATGGACGTCGCCGGCGTCCATGTCCGATCGTGGCAGGCCGCATACCGGGGAATCTTCGACGACGAGTTCCTGGACTCGCTGCGGCCCGAGGACCGCGTCACGCGCTACTCGTTCGGCAGCGACGACCCGTCATCGCCGACGACGATCGTGGCCGAGGACGACGGGACCATTCTCGGGTTCGCCACGACGGGCGCGTGCCGCGATGAGGACGCCTTGGGCCTGGGTGAGCTCTACGCGCTCTACGTGGACGCCAGTGCCTTCGGTCTCGGCGTCGGCCGGCTGCTGCTGGCCGAGGCGCGGGGACGCCTCCTCGGCGCCGGCTTCACCGAAGCGGTCCTGTGGGTGCTGGCCGACAACGTGCGCGCCCAGTTGGTCTACGAGCGAGACGGTTGGTGGCGCGACGGCGCGGCGCGACACGAAGACATCTGGGCGGTGCCCGCGGACGTCGTCCGCTACCGCCGCACGCTCGCCGTCTGATCCCCCCGATCCCCGGCACCGCGACTGCGAGTGCCGTGGCGGCAATCGGGCAGACTTCGAGCACGCGGCGGTATTGCCGCGCGGGGCGCACCGCCTGTCCCGACGCCCGCACGAGAGCATCCCGGAGGGGCCATGACCGGACCGTTCACCACTGGCGCGACGGGGCCCAACCGCCGGCGCTCACTCTTGAGTCGGCTCCTGCGACCGGGTCCTCTGCGCGGTGGCCGTCACCGAGACGTCCAGGGAATGCCGCACGGGCGGCGGTGCTTGGCGTCGGAGACGGGCTCATCGCCAACGTCTCGCTCATCCTCGGCGTTGCCGGCGCCAGCCCGAATGCGAGCGCGATCCGCCTCGCCGGTGTGGCAGGCCGCCTCGCCGGTGCCTTTTCGATGGCGGCCGGCGAGCTGGTCTCGGTCAAGGCGCACGACGATCTCGTCGAACATGAGATCGAAGTCGAGCGAGACGAAATCCAGTCGGAGAGCGACGCGAGCTCGCAGCCACGTACCGTGCCCGCGGCGTGCCGGCCGTCGACGCCGACACGGTGGCGCGCATCTTGATGTCGAACCCCGCGGTGGCGCTCGACACCCACGCCCGCTTGGAACTCGGGGTCGATCCGGACGATGCCCGCTCCTCGCGTCAGGCGGCCGTCGTCTCCTTCTTCTCGTTCTCGCTCGGCGCCGTCCTCCCACTACTCCCGTGGTTCTTCACGAGTGGGGCGACTGCGGTCGTTCTTTCGGTCGCCATCGGAGCGATCGCCGCATTCGCGCTCGGCGCCGCGATCGGGTCGTTTTCCGCCCAGGGGGTCTGGCGGACAGCGTCTCGACAGCTCGCCGCCGCGGCCGTCGCTGCGTCCGTCACGTATGCGGTGGGGCGTCTGATCGGAACCCGCTCCAGCTGACCCGAACCCTTGGGGCCGGGGCGCGATCGAAAGGGGGCGCTACGAGGCGTGCGCGCCGCGGGGATGGCTGATCTGCTCCGTGCCCTCGGGCCGCACGATGACGAGAGGGCAGGGCGAGCGGTGTGAGCACTCGTGGCTGACCGAGCCGAGGGCGAACTCTTCGAAGCTGCCGAGGCCACGTGAGCCGACGACGAGCAGGTCGGCGCCCTCACTGGCGTCAATGAGTGCCCGGGTGGCCGGAGGGTCGGCGGCGATCCCGACGACGGCGAGTGACGGCTCGAGGGACCGCGCCCGCGCCACCTCGGCGTCAAGGACGGCCTGCTCGTGGGTGGAGGCGTCGGCGAAGACATCGAGGAGCTCGCGGCGGAAGTACATGGCGTAGACGACCTCGAGCCTTGCCCCTCGGAGGCTTGCCTCATGTGCGGCCCACTCGAGCGCGAGCCGCGAGGGCGCCTCACCGTCGACGCCGACCACCACCCGGGGGCCGTGGGCACTTGCTTGCTCTGACATTGTGACTCCTTCAGTGAACCTCCTAGAGCCACGGTGACACAGATCAGGCCCGACGCCAAGGGCTGAAGGTCATGACCGTCCCGCTGCCTCCCGGCGGCGGCCGGACCGGGGCCGGGGCCGGGACCTTTGACCCTGTGCACCCCCGGGTCAACGGCGCGACGCTGGCCAAATGCCCCCAGGAGCCGGACCGAGGAGCGACGCCGACCGGCCGTGTGGCGCGGCCACTCGAGCGGACATCTTGGACATCATGACGTTGCTCCGCATCGTCGCCGACCGGCTCGAAGCGGCCGACTTCGGGGCCGACGCGCTCGATGGCCGCACCGAGATGTGCTTCGACCAGGCCAGCCAGGCGGTCTACGTGGCGCTCCAGGAGATGCAGGAGTGCCTCGCCGGGTGAGCGGAGGCGGCGCAACTCACTCAGCCAAACTGTGGGCCTCCGACTGCCTCGCACCCCGGACGATGACCACCGGACAGGGCGCGTGCAGCGCACACTCCCGACCGATCGAGCCACGGAGCGCCTTTTGTACCGCGCTGCGCGTGGCACCGACCACCAGGAACTGGGCGTCGGCGCAGGCCGCGAGCAGGGCGGGTACCGTTGCGCTGATCCTGTCCTGGCACTCGAAGCGCACGCCTGGCGCTGCCTCCTGGGCGGTCGCCTCCGCAGCCTTGACGATGCGGGCGACCATGCCCTCGTAGCCCTGCCGGGGACCGGCGATGAACGAGCCGACGGGTGGATAGAACCAGGCGTAGACGGCGCGCACCGGGACCGAGCGGCGCTCGCCCTCGGCGAGGGCCCAGCGCAGCGCTGCCGTCGCCTCCCGGGAGCCGTCGATGCCGACGACGATCGTCGACCCCGAGCGCGTTGTCGCCTCGCCACCTGGAGCGGACCGCACGATGAGCACCGGGCAGTGGGCGCTCGTCGCGCACCGGGCACCGATCGAACCGGGCACCAGGGCCGACAGCCCGCCCTTGTCCCGAGTGCCGACCACGAGGAGGGAGGCCCCCTCGCTGGCGCAGAGCAGCGCCTGGGTCGCCGTCGCATGGATGATGTCGGTTGCCACGTCGAGCTCCGGGTGGCATGCCGCCACGAGCGAGCGGGCCTGGTCGAGCACCTCGTCAGGGGTGGCGTCGCCCCCCATGTCGCCCTTGCGCCGCGTCTCGCTGGCCTGGGCCAGGACGACCCGCAGGCCCACACGCCGCACCGCGGCCTCGTCGGCAGCATTGCGCAGTGTGGCGAGCGAGTGCTCCGAACCGTCGAACCCCACGACAACTGCGCCGTTCGTGGTCTTGGTGTGCTCCTCGGGTGTGGGTCGCATCGGGTGCCTCCGAGGCATGACTGGTGCCTCACCACCATCGTCGGACTGCGGACCCCCTGTCGCCAGGGCACAAGGTCCCCCCAGTGGCGATTCGCCGTGAACGGGGCCGAAGGACTCTGGAAGAAGTGCTGCTCGGGTGCCACCGTGGTTCCATGTGGATCGACCAGCGTGGTTCCGAGGTGCTCGCCGTCCCGGAGTGCTTCCGGTTGCTCGCCCACGGCGTCCAGTCGATGGGGTTCGGCCGGCTAGGGGTTTCCACCGCCCAGGCGCCCGTCGTCGTGCCCGTCAATTACGCGGTGCGCGACCGTGAGGTGCTGGTGCGCATCGGCGTGGGCTTCTTGCTCCAGGCGGCAGGTGGCGAGCTCGTGGCCTTCGAGGTCGACGAGATCGACCTTGAGGGCGGTGTGGCCTGGAGCGTGCTGGTCCGGGGTCTGGCAACGGTGATCGGGGAACCCACCGGGGCGGACATCGATGCGGCACCCACGCCGTCGGTGCCCTCACCCGGCGATCGGATCCTCTCGATCCGACCCGACGTGGTGACCGGTCGCCGCTTCCCGCTGCTGGCGGGCGCTGCTCCCGGGGACGTGGCCCGGTCGACGTGAGTGGCGGCTGTGAGGGGTGGGCAGGATCGAGCAGTCGCCGGTGATCGGCGTGCCAGAGCACCAGCTGTCGAACACCGTGCTCACGCACCACGAGCTGCGCGAGCTGCTCGACCAACTGTGCGACGAGGCTGACGAAGGCTCCACCTGGGTGCTCGTCGTCCCCGACGGACCAGCCGAGTCCGTGCCGGTCCACGAGAGCTGGCTCGCCCTGGCGGACGGCTCCTTCGGTACGCGGGGCTCCCTGGAAGAAGGTGGTGCAGGCTCGGCGCCTGCGGTCTATGTGGCCGGTGTCTACGACCGGGCGCCCGACGGGGGCGAGAGGCTGCTCGAGGTGCCCACTTGGACCCAGCTCGCCATGCGGGCGCCGGAGCCGGGCGACCGCGTCCTCGACCTGCGAACCGGAGTGGTGCTGCGCAGAGCGCCCGGTGCGCGTGGGCCCTTCCGCTCCGCCCGCTGGGTCTGCCTGGCCCGGCCGGGAACGGGCGTGCTCGTGGCGGAAGGCTCCGACCTCGTCCCCGTGCCCACTCCCGCGCGCGTCGCCACCGCTGTGCGCTCGTCGCTCGACGGCGTCGTGGCCGGCCTCGTCGACACGGTCGGCGTGAGCCAGGGGCGCGGCGAGGCACCGACCTCGCTGGCTCGCATCACCTCGATGACCGACGAGCTGGAGCGGGCACCGTGGTCCTATCTCGCATCCCGGCAGGAGGAGGCCTGGAGGATCGGCCCGGTGGCGCTGCTCGACGAGCAACGGAACGCCTGGTCGCAACGCTGGAGGGAGAGCGACGTTGAGATCACCGGCAACGACGAGCTGACCCGCGCCGCGCGCTTCGCCATGTTCCACGTCATGGCCTCGGCGGCCGACCAGGTCGAAGCAGCCGTCGGGCCCCACGGCCTCACCGGCCCGGGCTACGGCGGGCACGTGTTCTGGGACGCCGACGTCTTCGTCCTGCCGGTACTCGCCGCCACCCATCCGACGGCCGCGCGCGCCATCGTCGAGTACCGGATCCGGCGCCTGCCTGCGGCCCGCCGTGCGGCGGCGGCGAGCGGCCACGCCGGCGTCCGCTTCCCGTGGGAGTCGGGCCTCGACGGCTCCGACGTCACGCCCAAGTCAGGCCCCGACGGGCACGGTGGGATCATGCCCATCCACACCGGGGAGCTCGAGGAGCACATCACCGCCGACGTCGCCTGGGCCGCGTGGCAGCTCTCCTCGTGGACCGGCAGCTGGCACCTCTTGGGGCGGCGGGGCCGACCGCTGCTGCTCGAGACCGCCCGCTACTGGGCGAGCAGGATTCGCCTCGACGACGCTGGCCGCGGGCATATCGACCACGTCATCGGGCCCGACGAGTACCACGAGGACGTGAACGACGACGTCTTCACCAACCGCATGGCGCAGTGGAACCTCGAGCGCGCCGCCGAGCTCGTGCTGCGCCGCGGCGATGCGGAGGACCCCGCCGAGGCCGCTCGCTGGCGTGACCTCGCCCACCAGCTCGTGTCCGGCTACGACGGGCGGGCCGGTCGCCACGTCCAGTTCGACGGCTACGACCGGCTCGAGCCCTTGCGCGTGGAGGGCCTGACCCAAACCGCGCCGATGGTGCTCGGCTCGGCTGGCGTCGCCGCGTCGCAGATCGTGAAGCAGGCCGATGTCCTGATGGCGCACCACCTGGTGCCAGAGACCATGCCCGAGGGCTCGCTCGAGGCCGACCTCGACTACTACGTGCCCCGCACCGACCACGGCAGCGCGCTGTCCCATGGGATCCACGCAGCGGTGCTGGCCCGTGCCGGTCGCCTCACTGAAGCCTGTGCCCACCTCGAGGCTGCGGCCGACATCGACCTCGGCGGTGTCGGCAGTATGGCGGCAGACGGTGTGCAACTGGGCGCCATGGCGTCGGTGTGGCACGCCCTCGTGCTCGGCTTCGCCGGTGTGCGCGCCACGTCGCCGGACCAGCGGGCTCTCGTGCTCGACCCGCATATCCCCCCTGACTGGGGGGAGCTGCGCATCCAACTCCGTTGGCATGGCCGCCCGGTGGCGTTGCGGTGCCGGAGCGACGCCGTCCACGTGGCGTGCCTGACGCCGCTGCGGGTCCAGCTGGGCGGGGGACCGCCGGTGCGCGTCGCCCCCCCGGGCCGCTGGGTCGAGCGCAAAGCGCCCTGAGCGGCTCAGCCGGGGTAGGGGCGCAACGGCGGGAGGAAGCGGGCGATGGTCGACATCGGCCGGTAGGGCTCCCACTGGCCCGCGGACTGGGCGAGCCGGTCGGCGATGATGAACAGCACGACCGGGTTCACCCCGAGACCGACATGGCTGCCCCAGACCTCGATGTTCTCGTGGCGCCCGTCGGGCTCCTGCAGGCAGGACTGCCAGGCCACCACCCCGTCGGTGCGGCTGTAGATCGAGGTGGCCGGCACCGGGAGCGGGCCGCGCTCGAACTCGTTGGGCATGCGCGAGCTGAGCCGCGGGCTGTGGAACCGGGCCATGGCCCGGTAGAGGCGCGTGGCGTGGGTGGCCCGGTGGTGCACCAGGTTGAAGGGCGAGCCGAGGGTGAGCACCTGGCGCACGGAGTCCGGCGAGTGGCGCGCCATCTCCCGGGCGAAGATCCCCCCCAGGCTCCAGCCGATCAGGCTGACCGGCTCGCCGTGATTGTCCCCGAGATCGGCCAACCGCTCGGGCAGCTGCTCCAAGACCCGTTCGGTCGGGCCGAGGTTGACGCCGAGGCCCCAGCCGTAGGTGGTGTAGCCGAGCTCGGAGAGGTAGGCCCGCAGAGGCCGCGTCGTGCGGTCCCCGGCCGTAAAGCCGGGCAGTACGAGCACTGGGTGGCCGTCACCATGGGGGGCCATGCGCAGCGCCGGGTAGCTGGCGAGCATCGCCCCGTACTCGAGCCCGGCGCGCCACTCGAGGGCACGGAGCAACAGGGACGGGGCCCCGTATGCGTCCTCGACCTCCTCGCCCGGAGCGATGGCCTCCGCGGTCATGGGACCGCCACCGCGCGCTGCAGCTCGCCCAGCTCCTCTTCGAAGTAGCCCATGAGGGTCCACAGGTCGGGCACCAGGTCCCGGTCGGCGATGAGCCCGACATCGAGGTTCTTCTGATAGCTCATGACGGTGATGTTCAGCCCTACACCGTCGGCGATCGTCGACACCGGGTAGGCGGCGAGCAGTCGTGCGCCGGCGAAGTAGAGCGGGAACGGTGGCCCCGGCACGTTCGAGATGACCACGTTGAAGGGCAGGAGCAGGCGATCGGCGAGTCGGAGCTGGGCGGCGAGGCGTGCCGCACGCGCCGCGATGGCCGGGGTGGCGAACTGGCTGAAGTCCTGGAGGAGTTCGGCCGGGATGGCCCGGTGCTGCTCCTTGGCGATCCGCATGGCGTCGTTGGTGCGCGCGAGCCGGGCGCCGGCGTCGGCCTCGTCGGTCGGCAGGGTGGCGATCATGGCCGAGACCTGGTTGCCGAACGAGCCGCGCTCGGCCTCGGTGCGCACCGACACCGGCACCATGGCGAGGAGCGGCTCAGCCGGGAGCTCCTCGTGGTCGATGAGCCAGCGGCGCAGCGCACCGGCGCAGATGGCCATGACGACGTCGTTCACCGTCACCCCGGCCGCGTTCTTCACCGCCTTCACGTCGTCGAGCGACAGCGTGGCGAACACCCAGCGGCGGTGGGCGCTGACTTTACGGTTGAACGATGTCCTCGGCGCGGCGCGCGCCGGAGCGGAGAGCACGTCGCGCCAGGGCTGGTCCGCCGCGTCGCCGAAGAGCCGGCCGACGAGGGGGAGACGGGCCGGGTCGGGGAGACCGAACACGGTCACATCCGAGCGCAGGCCCGAGAGCCCCCGGCGCTGGAGCTCTCGTGCCACGTCGGCTTCGAACTTGAGCAGCTTCATGGGCTGGAGGATGAGGGAGAGCGCACCGCGCGCGAAGCGCTCTCGTTCGCTCGGCACCCGGTCCGCCCGCCACGGCGTGGCCGGGGGCGGGGCGGGGGGCGCGTCGGCTTCGATGTCGAGCAGGAGCCCCTGGAGCTCGGCTCCCGACACACCGTCGATGGCCGCGTGGTGGATCTTGATCTGGATGGCGACGTGCCCGTCGGCCAGGCCCTCGATGAGGTAGAGCTCCCACAGGGGCCTTGCCCGGTCGAGATGGCGCGCCGCGATGCGGGTGACCTGCTCGGCGAGCTGGTGGTCGTCGCCGGGGGCGGGCAGGGCCAAGTTGCGCACGTGGAAGTCGAGGTCGAAATCAGGGTCCTCGACCCACAGCGGGTGGTCCATCCCGAAGGGGACCTCGACCACCCGACGGCGCAGCGGCGGGAGCAGGTGCAGGCGGGACTCGACGAGGTCACGCACCCGCTCGAAGGTGAGGCCGCCCTCGACGGTGGTGGGGTCGAGCACCGACACGCTGCCGACATGGCCGTAGTTGGTCGCCGACTCCATATGGAGGAACGACGCGTCGAGGCCGCTCAGCTGGCGCACGGATCGCTCTCCGGGAGCCGGCGGGGGTGCCCGCCGGCGGTCATCCGAGCCCTTCGAGGAAGGCGCGTAGGGGGCCGTTCACCTGCTCGGGGTGGCTCAGGTTCGACGCGTGGCCCGCGCCCTCGACCACGACGATGTCGCCGGCGGCGGCGAGCCCGTCGCGCAGCGCTTCGGCGCGCGCCATCGGGATGGCGGCGTCGGCGCCACCGTGGAAGAGGATGGCGGGTGCGCCGATCTCCCCGAGCCGACCGGTCAGGTCGTCGCGCCCTACCAGGCAGCGGAACGGCTCGAGCAGGTACTCCTTCGGGATCGCCGCCCACTTCTCGTACCAGGGGGAGGGGTCCACGTTCTCGCCCAGGATGATCGAGGCCACGATCTCTTGGACGGCGCCGGGGCCGTTGGCGATCCACTCGTCGGTCATCGCCGTGTACGCCGGAACCGCCTCGGCGTCCTCGAGCCCGGCCTGGGTGTCGATGAGCACCAGCCCCCGCACCCGCTCGGGGGACAAGAGCGCGGCGCGCAGCGACAAGAAGCCGCCCTGGGACATCCCGGCCAGTACGGCCTCCTCCACGCCGAGGTGGGTCAGGAGGGCGAGGGCGTCGCGCGCCGAGTCCCAGTAGTCGAAGGGCCCGTCGACCGGTGTCTGGCCGTGGCCGCGCTCGTCCCACGTGATGACGCGGTAGTCGTCGCGCAGTGCGTCCACCTGGGGGGCGAACATGTCGTGGTCCATCAAGTAGCCGTGGCTGAAGAGGATGGCGGGGCCAGTGCCCGCCGTGTCCTCGTAGTAGAGGTGCTGTCCGTTCGTGTCGGCGAAGCTCATAGCCCGAGGTTAGGCCGCAGCGCCCCTCGACGCTCGGGGTCGTGCCTGCACAGGAGGGGTGCGGACCGAGCAGCGGTGTTTGGGAGCCACCCCCGAGATGGTAGGAAGGCGGCGGATCACGACGCGAGGAGACAGACATGGAGCATCGGACGATTGGTGCGCTCGAGGTGTCGGCCGAGGGCCTCGGCTGCATGGGGATGAGCGAGTTCTACGGCACGAGCAACGAGGCCGAGGCCGTCGCCACGATCCACCGGGCCTTGGAGCTCGGCATCGACTTCCTCGACACCGCCGACATGTACGGGCCCTTCACCAATGAAGAGCTCGTGGGCCGGGCCATCGCCGGGCGCCGGGACGAGGTGGTGCTCGCCACCAAGTTCGGCAACGAGCGCAGCCCCGACGGCGGCTTCTTGGGCGTCAACGGCCGCCCCGACTACGTGCGCTCCGCCTGCGATGCGTCACTGGCGCGCCTCGGTGTCGACACCATCGACCTCTACTACCAGCACCGCGTCGACCCGAACACGCCCATCGAGGAGACCTGGGGGGCGATGGCCGAGCTGGTGGCGGAGGGCAAGGTCCGCTACTGCGGGATCTCCGAGGCGGCGCCCGAGACGATCCGCCGGGCCCACGCCACCCACCCGGTGACCGCGGTGCAGACCGAGTACTCGCTGTGGACCCGCGATCCCGAGGACAACGGCGTGCTCGAGGTCGCCCGCGAGCTCGGTATCGGCTTCGTTGCCTACTCGCCGATCGGGCGGGGGTTCCTCTCCGGGCAGATCCGCAGCCTCGACGACCTCGACGAGAACGACTTCCGGCGCCGCAACCCGCGCTTTCTCGGTGAGAACTTCACCGCCAACCTGGCCCTTGTCGACCGTGTGCGCGAGATCGCCGACGAAAAAGGCGTGACCGCCTCCCAGCTCGCCCTCGCCTGGGTGCTGCACCAGGACCGCCACTTCGTCCCGATCCCGGGCACCAAGCGCGTCGCCTTCCTCGAGGAGAACGCGGCGGCCGTCGACATCGAGCTCAGCCGGGAGGACATGGCTCGCCTCGACGAGGCGGCGCCTGCCGGGGTGACCGCCGGGGACCGCTACCCCGACATGTCGACGGTGCACCGCTAGGCCGACTTTTGCGTCCCCGCACCGGGCTCGGCGTCGAGGCGGCGCCGGGCCCCGATGAGCTTGCCCATCTGCCGCCAGGTCACCGGGACCGCACCGAGCGCGATGGCCTCCTCGCGCAACGGCTCGGTCACGTCGTAGTGGTCGAGGGCGCGGTGGCGCCGGTGGCGCTGATACCAGGCCCGGCGCAGCCCGAGGCGCTCGGCCAGCGCATGGAGCTCCTCCTCGTCGTCGCCCACCATGTGCGACCAGACGCCGTCGACCGGGCCGACCGTGGCGCGCTGGCGCCAGTCGTCCACGTAGACGGTCACTGGTCGGGCGGGTCCGGCTCGGATGCCGGGCGCCCTGTGTCGCCGCCGTCGCCCGGATGCGCCAAGAACTGCTCGGGGATGCCCGGACCCGAGCGCTTGGCCACGCCGGTGGTGAGGAGGCGCCCCACCACGGGCACCTCGGTGAGGGACTCGGCGCGCAAGATGGCGACGGTGGCCGGGGCGAACTGCTCGGGCGAGTCGTAGACGATGTAGCGCGGCAGCCAGTCGGGGTCGTACTTCGCGTTGAACTTCCAGAGCGTCTCGATCTGGAGCACGCCCGACATCCGGCGCAGGGCCCAGCGCTCGACGCGCTGGGCGATCCCGTCGCCGGTCTCACCGTCGAGGGTGGAGCGCAGGGCGGCGAAGTTGAGCGAGAGGCCCTTTTGGCCCAGCTCCTTCAGATGCTGGATCGTCGAGCACAGGGCGAAGTCCAACAGGCCGTTCGGGTGCTCGGCGGGGTCCCGGCGCATCAGGTCGAGCGAGAAGCCGTCGATGGCCTGGCTGGGCACGAACTGGCACATGGCCGCCGGGCGCCCGTCGGGTCCGTAGACGACGGTGAGCAGGAGTCCCGTGTCGCGTGGATCGAAGATCCGCCCGAGCATCATGGAAAAGCCGCGCTCGTTCTCGCCGCGCCGGTTGAGGCCCATGAGCTCGACGAGGGGGGGCACGAGGGCCGGGTCGAGCCGGGACGGGTCGAAGAAGCGCGCCTTGTAGCCGTTGCGCTCGATGCGGCTGCACGCCTGGCGCAGCCCCTTCATCTTCCCGCCCGCCAAGGTGAAGCGTGTGACGTCGACCACCGCCTCGTCACCGATGTAGAGGTGGCGCATGCCCGAGTCCCGGTAGATCGGCAGCCACTCCTCGGCCGCCGCCATGACCGCCACCCCCCAGCCGTGGCGGTCGGCGAAGTGGCGGAAGGCGTCCCAGACCTGGCTGCGCTCGGAGACCGGGCCGATCGGGTCGGGGGAGACCAGGCAGACGCCGCCGTGCACCGCGTAGGCGACGACCGTGTCTCGGAAGAAGAACCACTGCTTGTCGTCGCGCAGGGCGAAGTAGTCGAGGGTCCCGGTGCCGTGGCGCCGCACGATGTCGCGGGCGCGCCCTTCGGCCGCACGGCGCGACTGGGGGGGCCAGCCCGACGAGAGCTGGCGGTCGACCACCGGCCGGGTGACGAGGTACAGCACGATGACCACGAGCGCCACTCCGACGGCCAGCAGCGAGGGTGAGACGAAGTCGTTCAGGGTGTCGGGCAGCGAGATGCTGGTGAAGCCGGCCATGCGCTCGAGCATCGCCCCGAGCACCTCGGGCCAGGCGGGGAGCGGGTGGTGCCGCACCCGGCCGGAGATCTCGGCTGCCACGAAGGCGGTGCCGACCGCCACGACCACGCCCACGAAGAGGGCGAGGGCGGCGGAGCGGACCGAGCCGCGGTCGGTGGCCGCCCCGAAGCGTGACCGCTCGACGAGGAGCAGCGCCAGGGTGACGCCGGTGACCAAGAGCCCGGCGAAGGAGGCGGCATGGACGATGTGCAGCACCAGGGTGACCGCCAGGAGGACGACCGCGGCGATCCACGAACGGCGCTGCCCCCGCAGGATCCCGCGCGAGAGCATCATGAGCGCGACCCCGGCCAGTGCCACCAGGGCGCCGGCGGCCTGGGCCACGCCGAGTGGGAGGTAGGTCTCGATGAGGTGCAGCCGGCTCCGCAGCGGCGGGGACACGGCCAAGAGCACGTCGACCAGGCCGGCCACGAAGATCGCGAACGCCGCCCAGCGTCGGACGCGCCGCATGCGGATCCGATCGGCAGCGACGTCAGGGGCGGCCGGCCACGACGCGCCGCGCGGCCAGGAGGCCACCATCGCCGGGTGCAGGTCTGCCGCCGCCTTGTAGCCCTTGACCGCGGGATAGCCGGTGACGACGCGCTCGAACTTGGTCGACAGCGGCAGGTCGACGTCGGCGAGCAGCAGGCGGACGTGGAGCTCGGCCCCCGTCTCGAGCTCGAGCCAGCTGGCCTGGCGGTGGTGGAGGAACACGGGCGGCAGGCCGGCTCGGCCGGCGTGCTCGCGCACGAGCTCGGTCGTCCCCCCGGGGCTGGCGAAGAAGCCCGGGTCGAGGTGCGTGAGCTCAGCCCGCAGGCCGCCTCCCACGATGAGCCCGGTGGCGTCCAGGGCGACCGCCGCACGGGCCTCGTCGAGGGCGGCGTTCGGCCCCACGAGAAGGCCGCTCGAGGGCGTCGTCGGCGCGAGGGCGGTGCGGGACGGGTCGCTGCGCTGGGATCCGGCGAGGGATCCCATCTCGGCGCGCCAGATGCGCCGCGAGATGATGGCGACAACGACTGCGAGGAGCAGCTCCAAGGCGACGATGACCGCCAATGTGAACAGCAGCCGGTGGGCCCACGACGCGTGGTAGGCGTGGCCGATCACGCTGCGCTGGCCGCGCCGGGCGATGCGGCGCAGGCCGTGGTACACCGGCTGGAGCCGCAGCACCAGCGCGGCGACGACCGCCAGCAGCGGTGGCACCCACACGTAGCGTCCGAGCCGCCGGTACAGCAGCCTCGACGTCACGAAGCGACCCGAAGCGGTGGGGTCCTCCAAGCGGTTCACCCCCGCCAGCCATGGGCGGGCGTCGGCCGGGCCCCCGTCGAGGACGGCGCGGAAGTCGTCGGGCGGGCAGCCGGCGCGGATACCCACGATGCGCTCGCCCGCTGCGGTGGTGAGCCGCAGGTCGACCGAGCCCGCCACTTCGGCCCCGATGGCCCCGAGCAGCTCGCTCACCTCGGCGCTCGCCACCTCGGGGTCCCGCCATCCGGGCAGCACCAGCAGCCGACAGTCGTCGCGTGCGGTGAAAGCGGCGATGGCCCCGCGGATGGCGTCGTGCTGGTCGAGCGAGCGCGCCACCTCCCCGGATTCGAGAGGGCGCTCCTCGGCGCCGAGGTTGAAGAGGTTGCCGCAGACGATCACGAGGCCCGGCCCCTGCCACTGGTCGAGGGTGAGGGCCACGTCAGCGGCGAGGGCGAGCGACGAGGGCGTGGCGTCCGCCTCCAAGAGCAGGTCGCCGACGACCATCACCCGGCGCCCGAGGGGCACGTCGAGCGTGAGCCCGGGTGCGCCGCGGACGTCTGCGCCCGGCTCCGGGGTGGACCCGGGCCAGGTGGCCGGACCAGGGAGTTCGAGGCCCGGCACCACCAGGGCCTCCGGCGACAGCTCCCCGACCGACGCGATGCTTCCCCGCGGTGGGGTGCGAGACGCCATGGCTCCATGCTGCCACGCAGCGGCCCGGGTCGAGCGTCCGGTGGCAACGGTGCCCCGGTGCACCGCCGGTAGGCTCACCGGTGGTGAGGCTCCGTTTCGACGGCCGCCGCCCGTCGAGCACAGGAACGCACCCATGACCCCCACGACCCCCGAACGAACCAACGTGGAACGAGCCAACTGGCAGTGGCGCAAGGGCCCCGTCGAGCCCGGGCCCGCCGTCGTCTTCGACATCGACGGCGTCCTCTCTGATGCCGCCGGCCGCCAGCACTTCCTCGACGCCGGCCGACGGGACTGGACGGCGTTCTTCGAGGCCTGCGGCGACGACCCGGTGATCGAGGAGGTGGCCAGGCTGCTCGAGCTGCTCGACAGCTCCCTGGCGGTCATCCTGCTCACCGGCAGACCGGGCCGCGTGCGCCCCCAGACGCTCGCCTGGCTCGAGCGTTACGGGCTGCGGTGGGACCTGTTGGTCATGCGCGACCGCGGCGACTACGCCTTCGTGACCGACTTCAAGCAGGGGGTGGTGGAGGACCTGCGCCGTCACGGCTTCGACCTACGCCTGGCCCTCGAGGACGATCCCTCCAACCACGCCATGTACGTGGCCGAGGGTGTGCCCTGCGTCTACATCCACTCCGGCTATTACGAGTGAGGCCCGGGCTCGACTGATCGAGGCGGCGAGGCACCGCTGAGCTTGCCGCGCCTTTCCGTTGCACCGATGACCGCCGCGTCGGGCGGGGGCGGGCGCCCCACGACACGCGGCGGTGAGGCACCGGTGATCGTGCCGCCGTCGATCCGGGGGCGCCTCGGGCGCCGACGCCGGGACATCGCCCAGCCGGCCACGAGCGCCAGCGCGGCGAGCACGAGCACCGGAACGTCGCCGATGCGGTCGTAAAGCGTCGATCCGAGGCGCAGGCCGACGGTCGCGTAGAGCACCGACCGCTCGCCGAGGGCGCTGCGTTCGACGATCGTGCCGTCGTGGTCGATGACCGCCGAGAAGCCTGTCGGGGCGGCCTGGACGAGGTCGCGGCCGGTCTCGACCGCCTGGACACGTGCGGCGGCGATCTCCTGGGTCGGGACCTGGCTGCTCGCGTACGACGAGGTGTTGGTGGGCACGACGAGGAGGTCCGCGCCGGCTCGGACCGACGGCCGGCTCCGGTTCGAATAGAAGACCTCATAGGACACGAGCACGCCGAGGCGGGCGGCGGGCGTCGGGAGAAGGCCCGTGCCCGTTCCGGGCACCGCGTCGAGGGGCACCGCCGAGAGGTTCGCCAGGTGCGAGAAGAAGCCTCGCCAGGGCACATACTCGCCGAAGGGCACGCGGTGGACCTTCTCGAAGGTGCCGACGATGCGGCCGTCGGGCCCCCAGGCAACGATCTCGTTGCGGAAGGCGCTCGACGAGATGGTGACCGTCACCCCGGCCACCACCGTGGCGTCGAGCCGACGGGCCAGTGCCGCGACCTCTGCGGCCTCCGGTGAGCCGACGAGCGGGCGGTCGAGGGCGATCACGTCCTCGGGCCAGAGCACGAGGGACGGTCGGGCGCCGGGGTGGCCGGGGATCTCTGAGGTGGCCGCCACCTGGGCGCTGAACACCGCCGACGGATCGACCTGTGCCTTCGAGAGGCCCCGCTGGCCGCCCCCTTGGACCGCCGCCACGTCGAGGCGAGCAGTGGCCCGTCCCCCGTCGGGTGCGGCAGCAGCGATCGGGATGAGCGCGAGCACCACGAGCAGCGTCGCCAGTGCCGAGCCGGCCCGGGCGGGGGAGCGCGTCGGCCGTCTTCCACCGTCGAGTCGCGTCTCGTCGCGCGCGTCGTCGCTCAGGGCGGCATCGAGTGCGCCGGCGAGTGCGGCGAGCGTCCCACCCCCCGCCCAGACGACCGCGGTGAGCAGGAGCGGGCCGCCGAGCCGGCTGAGACCGAGAAAGGGGCCGCCCGCCTGGCCCAGGAACACCCCCCCGATGGGCAGGCCGCCGAACGGCCATGCCATGCGCAGCGCCTCGGCCAGGACGAACGCGCCGATGAACGGAGCGAGGCGGGCGCCACGTGCCGGCACCAGGGCGGCGGCCAGTGCCATGGAGAGCGCCTCGACGGCCATCAGGATGACGGCGCCGTACCAGTTGAACGACTGCGCCCAGAGGAGCCCCGGGACGAAGCAGCCGAGGCCGCAGAGCCAGCCGCTCCAGATCCTCGTCCCCGCCGACAGGCCGCCCAGTCGCCAGAAGAGGAGGGCGGCGCCGACGAAGGCGAGCGGCCAGATGCCGAACGGCGGCAGGGAGAGCGCGAGGAGCACCCCGGCGGCCAGAGAGGGGAGCGCCACCCCGCCCCGGCGGACGTTCACCTGCCCGAACCCGCCTCGCCGCCGTCCGGGGCGAGCACACCGAGCAGCTCGCGTGCCGCCTCCCGGCCGCTGCCGATGCAGGCCGGTATGCCCACCCCCCGGTAGGCCGAGCCGGCGATGGTCATCGCCGGCAGCCTGCGCACGCCCGCCTCGATGCCCGCCACGCGCAGGAGATGGTTCACGCGGTACTGCGGGAAGGCACCTGGCCAGCGGGTGACGCGCACTGCGCGCGGCTCGGCCTCGATGCCGAGCAGGAGGCCGAGCTCTTCGACCATGCGCGCCTGGAGGGCCATGTCGTCGAGCTCGGCGATCCGCTCGTCGCCCATGCGCCCGGCCGAGGCCCGCACCAGGCTCTCCCCCGGAAGGGCGAGGTGGGGCCACTTGGCCGAGAGGAGTGTGCACGCGGTGATGAGGAACTCGGTGTCACCGTCGTCTGCCGGCGGGCGCTTCGAGCCAGGGGGCACGAGCAGGCCGGTGCCGAAGAGGTCCTCGGGCACGGCGTCCGCGTCGAAGGCGAAGGTCACGAGGACCACCGAGGCCTGGTCGATGCTGCGCAGGAGCCCCGCCGCCTCCTCGTCGTGGTCGTCGAGCAGCTCGGCCGCCGGCTGCGGTGGGACGGCGAGGACGATGCCGTCCGCCTCGAGTGACCCCTCCTCGAGGGACAGCTCCCAGCGCCTCGGTCCGTGCCCTGCTCGTTGCAGCACCTGCACCGCACTCGAACAGCGCAGCTCGACGTCCCGGTCACCGAGCACCTTTTCGAGTTGTTCGACCAATGTGGCGAAGCCACCCTCGACGGCATAGAACGCGGGCGCCGGCTCCGTGGCCGCAGTGTCCGGCTCGGGCTCTGCGGGGCCGGCCGACTCGTCGGGGTCCTCGGGTGGGGCGGTGGCGACGGGGGGCGGTGCGGCCATGGCCCGGCGGAGGGACCGCATGAAGCTCCCCTGCTTCGACGCGGCGAGCAGCACCGGGAACACGGCGGCCGCGCTCATGTCGGCGACGCTCCCGGCGTGGATCCCCCCGATCATCGGGTCCACCATGGTGTCGACGACCCTGCGCCCGAGCTTGCGGGCGACGAGTGGCCCGATGGCGCGGTCACCAAGAGGCCCGCGACTGTCGGGCCGCGGCGCGATCACGTCGAGCAGGACGCGCACGTTGCCACCGAAGCCGAGGATCCCCGATCGCACGAGCGGCCAGAACTTTGTGGGGATGCCCAGGGCGAGGCCGTCGGGCAGCGGACGCCGACGCCCGCGCGCCCACACCGCCGCACCCGATGCGCCGATGGGCCGCAGCGACTCGTCGAGCCCGATCTCCCGGCACAGTGCGACCGCCTCGGGGCGACGTCCCAAGAAGCCGTCGGGCCCGGAGTCGAGCCGGCGTCCCTCGAACGACTCGCTGCGCAACTTCCCGCCGAGACGGTCCCCGGCCTCGAGCACGACCACTGCGGGCGTCCCCGGTCCGGGGCCCGCGGCGCCGCCGCTCAGTTCCCACGCCGCCGCCAGCCCGGCGATGCCCCCGCCGATCACCGCCACGGTCGCACGGTGCGCCGAGCCCGGCCCCGCAGCGTCGCTCACGAGGTTGCACCCGCCCCGGCGGTCGCCACCACCACCTTGGCGAGGATGTCGAGGAACTCGGGGTCGGCGTTGAGCGAGGGCGTGCGCACCAGCGTGACACCAGCCGTGTCCGCCACGGCCTTCGCCTCGATGTCCACGTCGAAGAGCACTTCGAGGTGGTCCGAGACGAAGCCGACCGGGCAGACCACGACGGCGCCGATCCCCTCGTCGGGGAGCGCCTTGATGACCTCCAAGATGTCCGGTCCGATCCAGGGCTCGGGGGTGCGCCCGGCGCTCTGCCACGCCACCCGCCAGTTGTCGATGCCCGCCTCGGCGGCGATGAGCTCGGCCGAGTGGACCATCTGGTCGGGGTACGGGTCGCCGTTGGTGCGGACGCGCTCGGGCAGGGAGTGGGCGGTGAACAGCACGAGGCGTGCGCCCTCGGTCGAAGGGGGGAGGCGGTCGAGGGCGGCGTGGACCCGCCCCGCCAGGAGTGCGGCGAAGCCGGGGGCGTCGTACCACTGCTCGACGGGGAGGAACTCGACGTCGTCGCCGAGGGCCTCAGTGGCGCGCCGCAGATACTCGCCCGACCCCATGGTCGAGCGGTGTGGGGTGAGGACCACGCCGACCACCGTGCGCACGCCGTCGGCGAGGAGGGCCGCCGCACTCTGCTCGATGGTGGGCTCGGTGTACTTCGCGCCATAGCGCACGATGAAGCGGCCGGGGTCCGCGGCCTCGAGGGCGGCCGCCAGGCCGTCGACCTGTCCGGCGGTGCGCTCGGCCAGCGGCGAGATCCCCCCGATCGCCTCGTAGCGGCCGGTGAGCTCGGCGAGCTGTTCGGGGGACGGCGGGCTGCCCCGGCGGATGCGCGTGTAGAAGGCCTCGACGTCGTCGGGACGAGAGGGCGTGCCGTGGGCCATGACGAGCACCCCGATCGGTTTGGTGCCGGGCTGGCGGTCGGTGCTCATCGATCCCTCCCGGGCCCCGGCGCCCCCACCACACCCGCTCGACCCTCCTCGTGGACGAGGGCGACCAGCTCGGTGAGGATCCCCGGGTCGGTCTCGGGGAGGACGCCGTGCCCAAGGTTGAAGATATGCCCCGGGGCCGTGCCGGCCTGCGCCAGGACCGCCCGGGCCTCGGTGGCCACCACGTCGAAGGGTGCGAGGCACACCGCGGGGTCGAGATTGCCCTGCACGGCGAGGCCGCCGACGCGCCGGCGGGCCTCGTCGAGGGGGACACGCCAGTCGATGCCGACCACGTCGGCACCCGAGGTGGCCATGAGGGCGAGCAGCTCGCCGGTCCCGACCCCGAAGACGATGGTCGCCACGCCGAGGTCGGCCACGCCGGCGAGCACCTTGGCGGTGGCGGGCAGCACCGCCGTGGCGTACTCGGCGGGCGAGAGCGCCCCGGCCCAGCTGTCGAAGAGCTGGATGGCATTGGCGCCCGCCTCGATCTGGGCGCGCAACGAGGCGATCGCCATGTCGGCCAGTCGATCCATCAGCTGCGCGAAGAGCACCGGGTCGGTGTGGAGCATCCGCTTCACCTTGGTGAAATTGCGCGACGGGCCGCCCTCGATGAGGTAGCTGGCGACGGTGAAGGGCGCCCCGGCGAAGCCGATCAGGGCGACCCCCGGGGGGAGCTCGGCGGCGACCAGGGCCACCGCGGCCGCCACATAGGGGACGTCGGACTCGGGCTCGAGGGGGCGGAGCCGGGCGAGGTCCGCCTCGCCGGCGAAGGGCTCGGCGATCACCGGGCCGCGTCCGGGGACCACGTCGACCCCGAACCCGATGGCGTGGACCGGCACCACGATGTCGGAGAACACGATGGCGGCGTCGACCCCGTAGCGGCGCACCGGTTGGAGGGTGACCTCGGCGGCGAGGGCCGGGTCGGCGATGGCCGAGAGGATGCTGCCCTCGCCGCGCAGGGACCGGTACTCGGGGAGTGAGCGGCCCGCCTGGCGCATGAACCACACCGGGGTGTGCGGCACCGGCTGGCTGCGGGCGGCGAGGACGAGGGGGAGCGGTGCGCTCGACGCGGCCCCGTCGACCAGCTCGTCGCCGTCGAGGACCTCGTGGGTGGTCGAAGGCCCACTCACTTGACAGGTTCGATGACGCACGCCGTGCCGTAGGCGCAGATTTCGCTCCACGCCGAGCCGAGCTCGGAGGTGTCGAAGCGCATGGCGATCACCGCGTTGGCCCCCCGGCCCTCGGCCTCGGTCACCATCCGCTGTATCACCTCTTCGCGCGAGGTCTGGAGGTTTTTCGTCATTCCCTTGAGCTCGCCCCCGAACATGGACTTGAAGCCGGCCCCCGTCTGGGAGAAGGCGTTGCGGGACCGAACGGTCAGGCCGAACACCTCACCGAGCACCGTGGTCACCCGGTAGCCCGGAACGTCGTTCATGGTCGAGATCAACACGGCTCTCCCGTCGCGCACCATCGCTCGATGCAGGACACGATCATCGCAGGCAGGTCGTGGTGGGACCAGCGCACGGGCTGGAGGTACCTCCGGGGCCCGGCCGCGTCACACCGGGCGATGTCCCGTAGACTTGATGGTTCTGCAGTTCAGGCGTCGGAGGGACCTCGGTCCACCGGATGGAAGGGACGACGTGGCCGTAGATCCCGAGCTTGAGGAAGAACAGCAGTTCCTCGACCGAGCCCATGACGGCCTCGACGCCATGCGCTCCGAGGCCAACCGCATGCTCGAATCGGTGCTCGACCTCGGCCGGGGGGGCACCTTCCAGTCGAGGACCGAGCGCGACATCGTCGTGCGCACCAGCCTGGCCAGGCTGAACCAGCTCGACATTGGTGACCAGGCGCTCTGCTTCGGGCGCATCGACCGCCTCCCCGAGGACGGCGGCGCCTGGGAGGCCTTCCACATCGGGCGCGTGGCGGTCTCGGGCCAAGACCACGAGCCCCTCGTCGTGGACTGGCGGGCCCCGGTGGCTGAGCCCTTCTACCGGGCCACCGGCCTCGACCCCCAGGGCCTCGCCCGGCGCCGCCACCTTGCCGTGCGCGGCCGCAAGGTCACGGGCTTGGAGGACGAGTACTTCGCCGTGCCCGATGCCGAGCGCTACCGCAACGAGGTCGCCGAGGGCGAGGGCACGACCCACCAGGACCGCCTCATCGAAGACGGCATGGCGCTCGGCGGCCCGGGCGCGCTGCTCGCCGCCCTCGGCCAGGCCCGCACCGGGCGCATGGGCGACATCGTCGCCACCATCCAGCGCGAGCAGGACGAGATCATCCGCTCACCGCTGCCCGGCGTCCTCCTCGTCCAAGGTGGCCCCGGGACGGGCAAGACGGCCGTCGCCCTCCACCGTGCCGCCTATCTGCTCTACACGCACCGTTTCCCGCTCGAGCGCCAAGGTGTGCTGGTCGTCGGGCCCAACCCGCTCTTCCTGCGCTACATCGAACAGGTGCTGCCGTCCCTCGGGGAGACCGGGGTCACGCTCTCGACCGTCTCGGGCCTCGTCTCGGAGGTCAAGGTCCGCGGTACCGACGCACCCGACGCGGCGCGCCTGAAGGGCGACGAACGGATGGCGAGCGTCCTCGCCCGGGCGGTGCGGACCAGGCAGCGGCCGCTGCGTGAGGACGTGGCGATCCCGTTCGGGGCAGGGGTCCTGCGCCTGCGCGCCGGGGACACCGAGACCATCGTCGAGCGTGCCCGCCGTCGGCCCGGCCCCCACAACACCCGCCGTCGCTTCGTCGACCAGCAGGTCGTCCGGGTGCTCGCCACCCAGTACGAACGGATCCAGCGGAGCGCGGGCGAGCCGGCGCGCCCGTCCGCCGAGTTGCTCGCCGGACTCGACGTCGAGGGCACACTCGACGGCGACCTCGGCGTCGACGCGGGCAATGAGTTCGACGTGGAGGAGTTCGGGCGCCAGGTCCGCCGTTCGCCCGAGCTCGCAGCCGCGTTGGAGCGCATGTGGCCGCGTCTCGCGCCCCATGAGCTGCTCCACGACCTGTTCGGGGCACCGGCCCTCTTGAACGCAGCGGGCAAGGGCGTGGTCTCGAGCGCGGAGATCGCGCTCCTCCACCGGCAGCGGAGCGCCTCGTTCGACGACGTCGAGTGGACCGCCGCCGATGCGGCACTCGTCGACGAGGCCCGCACGCTGCTCGGCCCGCGTCGGGCCGGCACCGCCCGGAACCGGCCCGACCCTCGGCACCTCGAGCGCGCCAGGGAGGAGACCGGCTTTTGGCCGAGCGGCCTCGACACGTCGCCGATGCCCTCGGGCCCGCTCACCGCCGACCCCGACGACCCGGCGCGCGCCTACGGCCACATCGTCGTCGACGAGGTCCAGGACCTCTCTCCCATGCAGCTGCGCATGCTGGCGCGCCGCTCGCTGTCGGGTTCGATGACCGTGGTGGGCGACATCGCCCAGGCCACGGGCCCCTGGGCGCCCTCGAGCTGGGACGACGTGACGGCCCACCTGAGCCCCCGACGCGAGCCCCGCAAGGTGGAGCTGACGGTCAGCTATCGCACACCGGCCGAGGTGGTGGAGATCGCCGCCCGGGTGCTGCGCGTCGCCGCCCCCGACATCACGCCGCCACGCCCGGTGCGCGAGTCGGGCGAGCGCCCGCGCTTCGTCGCCGCCGCGCCTGGGACGCTCGCCGAGCGCGTGGCCGAGGCGGCCGCCGAGGAGCTCGCCGCGCTCACGCCCGGTCGGGTGGCGGTGCTCGCACCCGCCCCCTTGCTGCCCGCCCTCGGTGCCGCGCTGGCCGAGAGGGGCCTCGACCCGGTGGACCCGCGCGACCCGCGGAGCGAGGGCCTCGCCGCGGCGCTCGTGCTCCTGCCCTCCGACGAGGCGAACGGCCTCGAGTTCGACGGGGTGGTGGTGGCCGAACCCGCCCTCATCGCCGCCGGCGACGGGGGCGAGGGGGAGCCGACCACCCGCGGGCTGCGCACGCTGTATGTGGCGCTGACACGCCCCACGCGCCGCCTGGCGGTCGTCCATTCGCTCCCCTTGCCGATCGGCTTGGCGCAGGAGCGCTCGCCCGCCCACTTCTAAAGGGAGGCGAATTGGGCCAAACGGCCCTTGTGGCGGCCTACCGCAAGGGTGCCGAAAACGCTCCGACCTGCTTGTTGGCGCAAATTGCCCGGGTTCAACTAGAAAATAGGGCGTGACCCAGGCCATTTCGGTGGAGCAACCGGGCAAGCGCACCAAGATCGTCCACGACCGGCCGCCGATGTTGGCAATCGGGATCATGATCTGGCTCGGCTCGGAGTTCATGTTCTTCAGTGGCCTCTTCGCGGCCTTCTTCACGATCCGCGCCCACGCAGTTGTCTGGCCGCCGGTCGGTACCAAGCTCGACACCCTCCAGGCAGGGATTTTCACCCTGATCCTCGTCTCGTCGAGTGGGACCATGTGGATGGCCGTGCACCACGAGGAGTACCGCGAGCGTGCGAAGGCCCGGGTGTGGATCGCCCTCACCTTGGTCCTCGGCGCCCTGTTCCTCGCCAACCAGATCTACGAATGGACGCACCAGACGACGCGCCCGGGCACCAACGCCTACGGCTCGCTGTTCTTCATCATGACGGGCCTCCACGGGATCCACGTCTTCATCGGCCTCGTGGCCATGGTGTTCCTCCTCGGCCGGCTGAAGGGCCAGGCTGACGACCCGGGCGAGCTGTCCGTCGTCCAGGGCATCAGCTACTACTGGCACTTCGTCGACATTGTCTGGATCGGCCTGTACAGCTGTCTGTTCCTGCTCAAGTAGGGGTTGCATGCGTCATCTGACAAGGAATCGCTACCTGCTGCCCGCAGCCGTGATCAGCGCGGTCGGGCTCGCGGGCATTGCGGTGTTCAGCGGTGGCGCCCAGGCCTCGGACACGACGACCACGGTGCCGGCGGCGACCACGCCCACCACCACCCCGGTCCCGACGACCGCCTCGTCGGCTGCCGCTGCCGCCGCCGCCGCCGAGGGTGCCGCCGCCGAAGGTGCCGCCGCCAGTTCACTCGCGTCGCCGGTGGCGGCCACCATCTCGCCCAAGTTCCCGAGCTCGCCGGGCAACACCACCGTCTTCAACGCCGGGAACCCCCGCTACTCCTCCAGGGTCTTCGTCTCGGGCGGCAAGGTCACCGCCTACGGCAACCGGGCCATCCTCTACACCGCCCCGCCGTCGAGCTACATCCCCGCCGGCGAGGCGCTCTTCGCCCAGAACTGCGCCAGCTGCCACGGCAACGAGGCGGAGGGCACCACCGCGGCCCCCAACCTGGTCGGCGTCGGGCCGGCGACCGTCGACTTCTGGGTGGTCACCGGCCGCATGCCCGCCGACAACACCCCGAGCATCGAGGCACCCCGCAAGCCGCCGCGCCTCAATCCCACCCAGGCGCTCAAGATCGCCGCGTGGGTCAACTCGCTCGACCCGGCCACGCCCTACATCCCCCACGTCAACCTCTCCACCGCGAATCTCTCGACGGGCGCGAGCCTCTTCGCCCTCAATTGCGCGGCATGCCACACCATCACCGGCGGTGGTGACGCCCTCGCCTTTGGAACCTCAGCGCCCTCGCTGCACGTGGCCACCCCGACCGAGGTGGCCGAGGCCATCCGCACCGGGCCCGCCAACATGCCCCGCTTCACCGGGAACCTGACCGACGCCCAGGTGCGCGACATCGTGGGCTACGTCACCTCGACCATCCAGCACCCGAACAACGCAGGGGGCATCGGCCTCGGCGGGCTCGGGCCGGTCGGTGAGGGCTTCGTCGGGCTCCTCTTCGGTGTGGGCATCCTCGCCCTCATCTGCTTCTGGATCGGAGACCGGGCCAAGTGAGCCGGAACGAGCGACACTCGAGAGGCGGGGACCGACGGTGAGCGAGACCGAGCAGACGACGGTCGACGTCGCTGCCCCGACCAACGGCGACGGCGAAGAAGCGCACCGCACGTCGGTGCCCATCCCCATCGCCCGCCTCTCCGACCCGCACCTCCAAGATGCGGCGCGCTACCCCGAACGGGTGGAGCGCATCGCGGCGGTCGCCATGGTGCTCGGCACCATCGCGGTCGCCGGGTTCGGCGTCGCCTACTGGCAGAACGCCAACCCATGGATCCTCGGTGCCACCTTCGGCGCCGGTCTCCTCCTGCTGGGCTTCGGGCTCACCACCTGGGGCAAGTACCTGATGCCCCAGGGCCCCTTCGTGGAGGAGCGCCACCCCCTGGCCTCGACACCGGCCGAACGCGACGCCATGTCGGCGGCCCTCGTCCAGCGCTCGGGCATCGTGGTCAAGCGCCGCCGCATGCTCGGCGGCCTGCTCGCCACCGGCCTCGGGGTCTTCGGCATCGTCGCCCTCTTCCCGCTGCTCCGCTCGCTCGGGCCGGTCCCAGGCGACACACTGACAAAGACCAACTGGAAGAAGGGCTCACGGCTCGTCGACTCGAACGGCCGGCCCATCAAGGTCAACGAGCTCGAAGTCGGCGGCATCCAGACCGTGTTCCCCGAGGGGAACGCCTACACCGAGGAGGGCCAGGCCGTCGACCAGACCGTCCTCATCAGGGTCGGCACCTCGGCCATCGTGACGATGCCCGGCCGCGAGACCTGGGCCCCGGCCGGCTACGTGGCCTACTCCAAGGTGTGCACGCACGCCGGCTGCCCGGTCGGCCTCTACGAGCAGCAGCTGCAGCTCCTCGTGTGCCCCTGTCACCAGTCGATGTTCGACGTCACCAACGGCGCGGTGCCGAAGTTCGGGCCCGCCCCGAGGCCGCTCCCGCAGCTGCCGCTCCAGATCACCTCTGATGGCTACCTCGTTGCCCAGGCTGGCTACGATCAGCCCGTGGGCCCTGGCTACTGGGAGCGCAACTCGGGATGAGCACATCTGAGACCACCAGCGGCCACTCCCAGACGGCGGTGACCGACGGGCACGCCGCCAGCGGATCCAACGGCAAGGCCCGCACCAAGCGAGAGCAGAAGGCTGCCCTCGGCCCCTACGGCCGCACCGGCAAGATCGTCGGCGAGCTCGACGACCGCCTCGGCATCGCCAAGGGCGGCCGCACCTTCTTGGACAAGGTCTTCCCCGACCACTGGTCCTTCATGCTGGGCGAGATCGCCCTGTACTCCTTCGTCATCCTGCTCGCCACGGGCGTCTTCCTCACGCTCTACTACGTGCCCTCCCAGACAATGGTCATCTACCACGGCAGCTACGCCCCGCTGCGTGGGCAGCGGATGTCGGAGGCCTACCTCTCGTCGGTCAACCTGTCCTTCGCTGTCCGTGCCGGGCTGCTCATGCGCCAGATGCACCACTGGGCGGCCGACATCTTCATCGGCGCCATGGTGGTCCACATGGCCCGCATCTTCTTCACCGGGGCCTTCCGCAAGCCACGCGAGCTCAACTGGACCATCGGGGTCACGTTGCTCACCCTCGGCATCATCGAGGGCTTCTTGGGCTACTCGCTCCCCGACGACCTGGTCTCGGGCACCGGCATCCGCATCGCGGACTCGATCATCCTGTCGATCCCGATCGTCGGGTCGTACCTCTCGTTCTTCCTGTTCGGTGGGCCGTTCCCGGGCCACATCATCATCGAGCGCTTCTACATCATCCACGTGCTCATCATCCCGGCCATCATCGCCGGGATGGTGGGGGCCCACCTTGGGCTGCTCGTGCGCCAGAAGCACACGCAATTCCGCGGCCACGGCCGCAGCGAGACCAACGTGGTCGGCTCGCCCATGTTCCCGACGTTCATGGCCAAGACCACGGGCTTTCTCTTCATGACCGCCGGTGTCACCGGGATACTCGGCGGCCTCGTCCAGATCAACCCCATCTGGCAGTTCGGACCCTACGAGCCCGACAAGATCTCCTACGCCGTCCAGCCGGACTGGTACATGGGCTGGCTCGACGGCGCCCTGCGCATCATGCCGTCGTGGGAGACGGCGATCTGGGGCCACACGATCCCCTGGGAGATCTTCCTGCCCGCGATCGTGTTCCCGGGCCTCATCTTCGGCGTCTGCTACATGTGGCCCGGCCTCGAGCGCAAGTTCACCGGGGACAACGAGCTGCACAACCTCTTGGACCGGCCGCGTGACCGGCCCAAGCGCACCGCCGCTGGGGCGGCCATGCTCGCCTTCTTGTTCACGCTGTTCGCCGCCAGTTCGACCGACGTGCTCGCCAACTTCTTCCACATCTCGCTCAACGAGGTGCTGTGGTTCTTCCGGATCGCCATCTTCGTCGTGCCGGTCATCGCCGGCCTCGTCACGTGGCGTATCTGCATCGAGATGCAGCATGCGTCGGGCATCGGCAAACGCAAGCGGGCGGTGATCGTGAGCCGCAGCGAGACCGGCGAGTACACGACGACCCCGGCCCCCGGCCGGGTGGACGCCGACGTCGTCGAGCTCGACGCCGCGCCGGTCCCCGTGCTCATCGACATGGACTCGGCTCCCGAGCCCGAGCCGGTGGGAGCGGGTGCGGACGGCGAGGGCGCCGGTGCCGGCGTGCGGCGCGTCACCCGCTGAGGACCCTCTGAGGATCGTCGTGGGGCGCTGCCTCACACTGAGGGGCAACCGGTAGTCTCCGCAAGGTGACGCGACGCCTCGTGCGACTGGGCGGCGCGGCGCTGGCGGTCAGCTTGTTGGCCGCCTGCGGTACCACGACCGGCACGGCATCTCGTCCGCCGACCGGGTCGACGACGAGTGCGGCGCCGACCACCACGACGACCACCGTCCCGCCGACGACGACCACCACGACCGCGCCCGAGCAGCCCGGCTGGACCACCGCCGACCGCAGCGCCCTGGGCATCAACGCCGACCAGCGCACCATCGCCGAGCCTGACGGCACCCAGATCGCCATCACCCGGTTTCTCGCCGCACGGGTCCACTACGCGCTGCACGTGGGCAGCGAGGACCCACCAACGGGCAGCGCCAGCATCACCGCCCTCGACGGCTCGATCGTTGCGCCGCAAGAGGCGCCCATCCTGGTCGGCGCCTTCAATGGCGGGTTCAAGGTGGCCGCGGCGGCGGGGGGCATGGAGGTCCTCGGTCAGGTGCTGACACCACTCGAGAACGGGCTGGCCAGCCTCGTCATCGACCAGGACGGCTCGGCGCACATCGGCATCTGGGGCCAGACCATCCCGGTCCCGGGCGAGGCGGTTGCCAGCGTCCGCCAGAACCTCGCCCCCCTGGTCGTGAACGGGGCGCCCAGCCCGTCGATCAACGACATCGCGGCCTGGGGGGCGACACTGGGCGGCGGCTCGGCCGTCGCTCGCAGCGCCCTCGGTATCGACGCCCAGGGCAACCTGCTCTACGCCGGCTCCATGTCGGCGGTCCCCGCCGACCTGGCGAATGCCCTCATCGCCGCGGGTGCGGTCACCGCCCTGGAGCTCGACATCAATCCCTACTGGGTCCAGGTGGACACCTCGCCCACTCCCGGCGCGCCCCTCGTGGCCGGCGTACCCGGCCAGCAGCGGCCCGCCAACCAGTTCTCGGTCGGCTGGACCCGGGACTTCGTGACCGTGCTTTCAAACGGCTAGAAATACGGCCGCACCTGCTCGCTTGGGGCGGGAGTGTGTCGCACGGGCCGGGCGATGGGCCAGCGGCCCGATCGGGCTGTGCTGGCATCGTGGTCGCATGACACCATGACGAAGAACCTGACGGTGCGCCTGCCCGACGACGTGGCAGCCGACGCCGAGGCCCTGGCCCGGGTGAACGGAGTCAGCCTGAACGAGACCGTCAAGCGGTCGCTCATCGAAGAGATCGAGCGCACGCGAACGGACCCCGAGTTCAAGGCCCGACTGACCAGGATCATCGAAGAGGACCGGGAGCTGCTTGAGCGCCTGGCGCGGTGAGCCCCAACTATCTGAATCTCTCCGACTATCTGGCGATCGCCGCAGCTGTCACCGACCTCGACCTCCAAACGCTCACCGATTCGAGCCGTCTCGACCTCGCGGACTCGGCCCTCCACGCGCCGGAGGCATCCTTCGGCGGCGAGGAGTTCTACCCGGACTTCGTCGACAAGCCGTCCTCCTCGTCAGACTGGTCAAAAACCACCCTCTGATCGACGGAACAAGCGCGCCGGGCGGATCGCTCCGGATCTTCATCGAGGTCAACGGCTGGACCTGGGCGAGCTATCCAGGCGTGGACGAGTCTGAAGCGGCCGTGCTGGCCGTCACGAACGGCGAGCGGGACGAGCAGCGTACGGCGCTTGGCTGCGAGAATTCCTGAAGCACATAGGCCGGATTGACCGCCAACGGGCGGTGGGAACCCTGGTCGCCAGCACGGCCGGCACAAGGCAGCTCGGTACGGATGGGTGGTCGAACGGACCGCAGCATGGCTATCCAGCTTCAGGTAGTCCGGCGCAAGCCGAGCGACCGCTCACCGTCTCGCCCTTGCGGTCACCTACCCCTCCTTGCGGAGCTGCCTAAACGTGGCCGCCCCGGCGGCTCTCGACGGTGGCGCCGATCAGGGCCGAGACGACGAGGGCGAGCGCAACCGGTGCGAACCAGATGCCGAACACGAAGGTGAGGCCGATGAAGAAGGCCCCCGAGGCGAGAACGAACGGCCAGATGCTCGATCCGGGGAAGCTGCTGATCACGCCCGCACCGCTCGCGATGGTGGCGTCGGGGTTGTCCTCGGGCCGTTGGCCCATCTTGCGATACCAGTAGTAGTAGTACCCGCCCGGCAACAGGCCCAGCAGGGCCGAGCCGATCAGCATCAAGGTGCCGGCCTGCTCGTAGGACGTGAACCAGTAGATGGCACCGATGATGGCGAAGAAGATGCCGATGACGAGCAGGATGAACGACTCGGTCTTCATACCTCCACCGTCTCCTTCGTGCCGCCCGAGCCGTCACCACCGTGGCCGCTCGACGGGCCGGTGGGTTTGCCGTGGTGCAGGGCCGGGGAGTCAGGGTGGTTGTAGTCCCACGTGGGCCGCTCGGAGCGGATCGGCGGGAGGTGGGTGAAGTTGTGGTGCGGCGGGGGTGAGGTGGTGAACCACTCGAGGCCGCCGGCGTCCCAGGGGTTGTCACCAGCCGGCACCGGGTTGCGCCAGGAGATCCAAAGATTCACGAGCAGGATGGCGAAGCTGATGCCGATGACGAAGGCGCCGATCGTCGAGATCTGGTTGTAGACCTGCCAGCCGAGGTTCGACGGGTAGACCGCCACGCGCCGTGGCATGCCCTTCAGGCCCACCTCGTACTGCGGGATGAAGGTCAGCCAGAACCCGATGAACAGCAGCCAGAAGTGCCACTTGCCGAGCTTGTCCGAGAGCATCCGGCCGAACATCTTCGGGTACCAGAAGTACAGCCCGGCGAAGCCGGCGAACACGGCGGTGCCGAAGAGGACCTGGTGGAAGTGGGCGACCACGAAGTACGTGTCGTGGGTGAAGAAGTCGAGGGCGGGTGCCGCCAGCATGACGCCGGTGACGCCACCCATGAGGAAGGCGAAGAGGAACCCGATGCAGAACAGCATGGGCGTCTTGAACGACAGCTGTCCCCGCCACATGGTGCCGATCCAGTTGAAGAACTTGATGCCGGTCGGCACGGCGATCAAGAGGCTCAACAGGCTGAAGAAGGGCAGCAGCACCACGCCGGTCGTGTACATGTGGTGCGCCCAGACCCCCGTCGAGAGGGCGGCGATCGACAACGTGGCGAAGACCATGCCCTTGTAGCCGAACACCGGCTTTCTCGAGAACGTCGGGATCACCTCGGTGGCGATGCCGAAGAAGGGCAGGGCGAGGATGTAGACCTCCGGATGGCCGAAGAACCAGAAGAGGTGCTGCCAGAGCACGGGCACACCACCGCCCGAGACCGTGAAGATGTGCGTCCCGAAGTGCCGGTCGCAGTAGAGCATGATCAGCGCGGCGGTGAGCACCGGGAAGGCGATCAGGATCAAGATGCCGGTCACCAACATGTTCCAGGTGAAGATCGGCATCCGGAACATGGTCATACCCGGGGCGCGCAGGTAGAAGATGGTGGCGACCAGGTTCACCCCGGTGAAGATGGCCGAGAAGCCCGTCAGGGCCAGCGCCATGATCCACATGTCCGAGCCCGCCCCCGGTGAGTTCGTGGCGTTCGACAGCGGGGCGTAGGCCACCCAGCCGAAGCTCGAGGCGCCGCCGGCCACGAAGAAGCTGAGCAGCATGGTGATCGAGCCGCCGGCGTAGAGCCAGTAGGAGAGCGCGTTCAGGCGGGGGAAGGCCATGTCGGGCGCGCCCACCTGCAACGGCACGATGTAGTTGGCGAGGCCACCGAAGGCGAAGGGCCCGGCGAACAGGTACAGCATCAGGCTGCCGTGCATGGTGAACAGCTCGTTGTACTGGGAGAAGCTGAGCAACGAGCTCGACGGGCTCGCCAGCTGGAGGCGGATGACGAGGGCCATGATGCCCGCCAGGTAGAACATCACGAGCGACGTGATCATGTAACTGAGGCCGATGACCTTGTGGTCGGTGGTGGTCAGCCACTTGAGCACGCCGGTCGGGCCGTGCTCCTCAGCGTGGCCGTGCTCGACCACGTGCTCGTCGACCGCCGTTACGTCGCCCCCACCACCGATGACCGGCGGGTTGATGACGTCGGTCATGAGGAGCCTCCTTGCACGGTGCTCGAGTTTGCGTGGTACGCCGTGGTCGACGCCGACGTGGAGTTCTGTGCGAGCCACGCCTCGTAGGCCGAGGGCGACACCGCCTTGACCTGGAAGATCATCAGCGAGTGGTAGAGCCCGCAGAGCTGCGTGCACTGTCCGCGGAAGGTGCCGGCGTGGTTCACGTTGAAGCTGAACTGGTTCGTCACGCCCGGCAGGGCGTAGCGGCTGAAGTTGAACTCGGGCACGTAGAAGCCGTGGATCACGTCGCTCGAGCGGAGCACGATGTGGACGTTCTCACCGACCGGCACGACCATCGTCGGGTTCTGCAGCTCCTGGCCGATCACGGTGACATTGTGGCCTGGGTAGCTGAACCGCCATCCCCACTGGAAGGCGGTGACGTTCACCTGGACGTTGGAGGCCGGGACCGCGTCCACCGAGTTCTCCGTGACCACCGAGAAGTAGAACAACACCAGCACCATGACGATCGGCACCACGGTGTAGATGATCTCGAAGAGCGTGTGGTACTGCGTCTGGGCCGGGATCTTGTCCGAGCGGCGGCGGTAGCGCAGCACCGCCCAGAGAATCAGGAACGCCACGAGGATGAACACGCACAGCCCCGTGATGAAGAACCCCTGCCAGAGCTTGTTGGCGTCGACGGCCTGCTTGGTGGCACCCCGGTAACCGCCGAAGGTGGGCAGTTGGCAGCTGGCCAGAACGAGGGGGCTGAGGACGACTGCCCCGAGCGCCAGGCGGCGCGTCGTCAGCTTTGGCAGCCTCCGACGGGGTCGCGCTAGGGGTGAGCCGGCCGAGGGCGAATCCACAGCGCTCAATCTAGCGAAGGGCGCCTAAAAACACGAAATCGCAGTTGGGGGCGTCGCGCCAGGGCCAAAAGTCCCACCGTGCCCGATTTCGTGGCTCAATCCTCGGGCGACGAGGTGCGCGCCGCCCAGTTGAACACCCCTTTGGCCATGGTCGAGGTCGCGTGCTCGGCGCGCGTGGTGAACACCCGCTGGCGGGCGTCCGCGATGGCCGGGTCGCTCGGATCCGCCAGCCACGCCATCTCCGCCAGGTGCCCCGCCAGGCGGAGTGCCCCTTCGGTGTCGGGTCCCGCAGCGGTCGGCGCCGGCTGGTTGAGCAGCTCGAGGGCTCGTGCCGCCAAGGCGCCAGGCCCGCCGGCGAGGGCCGCCACCTCGCTGGCCAGGGCCACCTCGGGAGCCGGCTTCAAGGTGGCGGGGTTGCCGTCCCACCAGCCGCCGTAGAGGCGCCAGATGTTGTGCACGATGAACTCGGGCTCGTCGTAGATCGGCCGCAGATACGACAGCCCGGCGAGGTGGGAAGGGACCTCGACACTGTGGATGGCTTCGTCGAGGCGCCCACCGTTGTTCATGATCTCGAGCGTCTGCTCGACGAGGGACTCGAGCAGCTCGGCGGTCCCGCCGAGCGCCTGGGCGACCCGGTCCGAACCCATGACCGGCAGGCCGTGGCCGGGGAGAAGGTACTCCGCATCCAGGGTCAGCATGCGCCGCAGGGCCTGGGCCCACTCACGCGGATAGCGCTGCACCTTCTGGGGGTTGCCGGCGTTGGGCGAGGCGAAAATGAACAGGTCGCCGCAGCACAGCACACGCTTGTCGGCGAACCAGCTCACCGTGTGGTCGTCGGTCTCGCCCTTCTCGTGGACGAGGTCGAGGTGCACGCCGCCGACATCGAGGGGGCGCCCAGCCCGGTAGGTCTCGTCGGGGTAACGGTATGCCGTCGGCCAGATGAGGTTCTTGAAGCCGAACTGGCGCCGGTTAATGACCTGGTTGTAGCCGGCGGTCGCGATGTAGCGGTCGAAGCGGTCCCGAATCGCCTCATGGGCGATGACGACCGGTGGAGCCCACCCCTTCTCCGCCGACTCCGCCTCCCAGACGCCGACCCCGAAGACGTGGTCGATGTGCCCGTGCGAGAAGACCGCGGTGTTGAGGCGCTGGTCGCTCCAGCGCCGCAGTTCGGTGTGGATCAGCGGTGCGACGGGCTCTGAGCCGGTATCGATGAGCACGAGGCCGTCGTCGGTCGTGATCGCCGTGACGTTGGCCAGGGTGGGGACGAAGGCCACGCCCTGGCAGATCTCGGCCATGCCGCCGAGGTGGCCGACGGGGTGGTACTCGCTCCAGGGATCGACCTCGCCGCGCCAGAGGCGGTCGGCCATCTCGACGACGTCAACTGCCACCGTGACCGCCCTTCACCCACCGGGCGGGTATCCGGTGCCCGCGCCGACCCGCTGGCGGCATGCTCAGGAGGGCTTGGTGGAGCCCGGGTTCTCGCTCTTGGCCTCCGTCGAGTCCGGGGCCGGGGTGTCGGTCGCGGTGGCGTCGTCCTCGTGGCCCTCGGTCATGCCCTTTTTGAATTCCTTCTGGGCCGAGCCGAGGTTGCGGGCCAGCTTCGGGATGGCAGCGCCACCGAAGAGCACCACGACGATCACCAGCACGACGATGAGGAGGTCCGGGCCGAAGATTTCTGCCAGTTGCATGGGGAGGCTCCTTGCACGGTGGCCACCCGACGGCGACCCACCTTCCGACAGGTTAGACCCTGGCCCCGGCACGTGGGGCCCGGGGTCGGCAGGCCTACCCGGCGATCAATATCCCGAGGAAGAGGGCGACGACGGCGGCCAGCCCGGCCACCGAGCCCCAGATGGCGAGCCCCGCCTTCGTAGTCGCCCGCTGGTGGAGGAACGTCCCGACGCCGGTCAGGATGACCATGACCATCTTGACGCCGAAGACGGCCTGCCAGGTGTTGGACTGGTCCGACAGGTTGACCGCGGCGAGGTTCCAGAAGCCGGTGATGATGAGGAGCGCGAACGCCGGCCACGCCAGGCGGCTGAAGGCCCGGGCGAGGGACTTGGGGGCTTCGGGCCCGAGGGTGCGGGCGGTCGGCTGGAGCCCCATCATCACGAACATGCCGCCGACCCAGACGGTGGCGCCCGCCACGTGGAGGAACAGCCGGATGGCGTCGAGGGTGGGGGCGAGCGGCTGGGCCGCCGCTTCGATCACCGACCCGTCCAGTTGGGCGGGCGCTTCTCGGCGAAGGCGATCGGGCCCTCCATGGCGTCCGCACTCGAGAAGATCACGCGCATCGCCTCGTCGTTGATCCGCCAGCCCTCCTCCTCGGAGACCTCGGCGGCGTCATGGATGAGCTGCTTCGAGTAGCGCACCGACAGCGGGGCATTCGCCGCGATGCGCTCGGCCAGCTCCATGGCGGCGGGGAGGAGCTCATCGGCGGGGACGACCCGGTTCACGAGCCCGAGCTCGAGGGCACGGTTGGCGTCGACCGGGTCGCCGGTGAGGGCCAGCTCGTAGGCGAAGGCGAGCGGGATGCGCTTGGGAAGGCGGATGAGCCCGCCGCCGGCCGCGAACAGGCCGCGCTTGACCTCGGGGATGCCGAAGGTGGCGTGGTCGGCGGCGACGACCATGTCGCACGAGAGCACGATCTCGAAGCCACCGGCGAGGGCCGAGCCGTTGACCGCCGCGATGAGGGGTTTGGGGAACGACCGCTTGGCGATGCCCGCGAAGCCGCCGTTCGCGGTGGCGATGTTGGCGTCGCCACTGGCGAAGGCCTTCAGGTCCATACCTGCCGAGAAAGCCTTCTCGCCTGCACCGGTGAGGACGACCACCCAGGCGCCGTCGTCGTTCGTCAGCTCGTCGAGGGCGTCGGAGAGTGCGTGGGCCACGGCGCCGTTGATGGCGTTTCTCGCCTCGGGACGGTTGATGGTGAGCAGTTCGACGTGCCCTTGTCGCTCCCGCAGTAGCTCGTCGGCCATGCCTCTCCTCCTGGTCACGTTGGCGACGCCAACGGTGCTCGCTCTGTCAGGGCGAGACGCTACTCCGCCCGACGCGAGTGGGAACGTCCCGCACGGACTCTGCCATGCTGTCCCGGTGCCCATCGCGGACAACGACTCGGGCTTGCACTTCGGCGTGAGCAGCACCTCCTACGGCAGCGAGGGGGGGCTCAACGGCCCCGGTGAGCCGGCCAACAACTGGGTGCTCTGGGAGCACAGCGGTCACGTCGAGCCTTCGGGGCTCGCGTGTGACGGGTGGGCCGACCCGTCCTCGTGGATCGAGCGGGCACAGGCCCTCGGCGTCGATTCGGTCACCCTCGGTGTCGAGTGGGCCCGCACCGAGCCAGCCGACGGCGCAGTCGACGCCGCCGCCATCGACCGCTACGCGAGCACCCTCGCCGAGCTCCGACGTGCAGGCATCGAGCCCACCGTCGAGCTGTCCCACTTCACGCACCCGTGGTGGCTGGGCCAGGAGTTCTGGCTCATGCCGGGCTCGCCGGAGCGCTTCGCACGTCACGTCGCCGAGATGACCCGTGCGCTCGGCGAGCACTGTTCCAACTGGATCACCATCGCCGAGCCCGCGGCGGTGTCGATCAACGGGTGGGTCACCGGTCGGTTCCCCCCCGGCCGGCGCCTGGCGGTCGCCGACCGCTACGCCGTGCTCGACAACCTGCTGTGCGCGCACGTGCTGGCCGCACGCGCCATCGGCGAGCTCCAACCGTCAGCGGCGGTGGGCATGAGCACGGGGTGCTCGAGGGTCTATGACTTCGACCGGATCTGCCTCGACCTCCTGGCCGCACCGAGCCTCGAGGTCGCGACGGCCGACCTCGACGAGTGGATCGCCCTGCGCCGGCGGGAGTTCGCGGCCGCACTCGCGCGGCCGTCTCGCTCCGGTGCGCCCCGCCGCGTCTCGCCGCTGTACCTGGCGTCGGCACTCTCGCCCTACGGGCCCACCGGGGGGCGGGCGCAGCGGCGGCTCCGGCGGCCCTCACCGCGGCGGCTCCAGCGCGTCCTCGCCGAGTCGGGCGCCGCGCCGCCCTTCAATTTCGTGGCCGTCGAGCATCCCGGCGCGCTCGCTGCGGGCGACCCGGCCGCCGCCCTCGGCGTCGCCGCGTGGTGCGGGGATCTCGCCGACACGTTCCCCACGGTGGCCATCCGCGTGAGCGGGGCGGCGGTGGCGGGCCGGGTGCACAACGGGGCGGCCGTCGGGGAGCCGCTCCCGAGCCGGCGCGAGGCCATCGCCGCCGACCTCGAGGGGCTCGGGCGGGCGAGGCGCGCCGGCGTGCCCATCGAGTCCTACTCCTACCGCTCGCTGGTCGACGAGTACGGCTTCGGCAGCTACGAGCTGCGCACCGGCCTCTACGGCATGGACCGCGCCCGTGGGCCCCGAGGCATCCGTTGGCTCGAGACCGACAGCGCCGGCGACGACGCCGTCGGCGCCTACGCCAAGCTCATCGAGTCCGCCCGGGCGCAGGGCGGGGCCGGCTAGGCCGACCCCTCAGCGGTCGCCCTCATTTTCGGCGGCCGGTGCGGCCACCAGCTTGTCCTCGGTCTCGGGATGGGTGGCCTCGTAGCCCTCCTCGAAGGTGCGCTCCTTGCGGCGTGAGCGCAGGAGCAAGGTGACCGCGGCGACCACCACCAGGGCCAGGACGGCGTAGGAGGCCCAGTTGGCGTATTTCTCGGCGCGTTGGTAGGCGTTGCCGACCAGGTAGCCCAGCATGACGTAGCCGGTGCCCCAGATGACCCCCCCGGCGGCGTTGGCCATCAGGAAGGTGCGGTACCGCATGCCCGAGAGCCCGGCCAGGCCGGGAATGACCGCCCGCAGGAAGGCGGTGAAGCGGCCGATGAACACGGCCCACGCGCCGCGCGTCTTGAGCAGGCCCATCGCCCGGTCGATGCCGCCGCGGCGGTGCCGAAGGAGCTTGAAGTTGAGGACCCGCTCGCCGTAGCGCTTGCCAACCTCGAAGCCCACGCTGTCGCCGGTAATGGCGGCGACGATCACGAGCGGGATGAGGATGGCGAGCTGGACGCGGCCCTGGCTGGCGATGACCCCACCCAGGATGACTGCGGTCTCGCCGGGGAAGATGAAGCCGACGAAGATCGCCGCCTCGGAGAAGACGAGGGCGAAGACAATGAGGTAGACGGCGAGCGGGCTCATGTGCAAGATGGGATCGAGGATCTGGGTCAGCACATCTTCATCATCCCCCGCAGGTCGGGTCGGGCCAACCCCGAGGCCGCGCGGCACGGCCCGCTCCCTATCCTGTGGTTGATGAGCTGGCGCGATGCACCCTGTGCTTCAGCGGTCTCTCAGCGCCAGTGCGCCAGACTGGGCTTATGTCGCAGCGCAGCCGCCCGGTGCGCACGGTGAGCTCGAAGCCGGTGAGCACCCGGCCGGGGAGCCCGAAGACCAAGACGGTCATGAAGCGCCCGGCGCGCTGGGTGTTCTGGTCCCCTCCGCCCCACGCCAACGCGATGGCCTCGTGGGCGCTGCTCCCGCTGCGGGCATTCCTCGGTTTCACCTTCTGCTTCGCGGGGCTCCAGAAGCTCACCAATCCGAACTTCTTCAACGCGCAGAGCCCCTCGAGCATCCAGGCCCAGCTGATCGCCGCCAACCGCATCAGCCCGCTGCACGTGCTGCTCGGCCACCTGCTGCAGTTCGCCACGCCACTCGGCATCGTCATCGCACTCGGCGAGCTGGCAGTCGGCATCGGTGCGCTCCTCGGCCTGTGGACCCGCATCGCCGCTCTGGGTGGCATGGCGCTGTCGGCCATGCTGTTCCTCACCGTCAGCTTCCACTCCTCCCCCTATTACACGGGCGCGGACATCGTGTTCTTCTTCGCCTGGACCCCGTTGCTCATCGCCGGTGCCGGGGTGCTCTCGCTCGACAGCCTCATCAGCTCGTTTGCCCGCAACGAGGTGGGGCAGGGCTCGCCGGTCTTCGTGCCCGTCACCTTCGAGCTCGTGCAGAAGGTGTGCGGCAACTTCGACGATGGCCACTGTGCCGCACAAAAGGGCGCGCCGTGCGACACCAAGGGCTGCCCCTACCTCGCCGCCCAGCACACTCCGAGCGTCCGGGCCAACCCCGACGCCGTCGACCGCAGGATGCTCGTGCTCGGCGGCGCGGCCGTGGCCACCGCGGGCATTGTCGGACTCACCACCGCGGGCATCTCGGCGGCGATCGGCCGGATGGTGGGCGGCGCCAAGGCGCCGAACTCGGGCTCGGGCACGTTGCCCGGGCCCTCCGCTTCGGGATCGACCTCGACGACCGCTCCCACGGGCGCCACGACCACCGCGCCGGCGGGTGTCACGACCACCACCACGCCGGTGGCCGTCCCGGCCGGCACCCGAGTCGGGCCGGCCAAGGACGTGCCCGTCGGGGGTTCGGCCTCCTTCCAGCTGCCCTCGAGCGGCGACCCGGGATTGATGCTCCAACTCAGCTCGGGCAGCTTCCTCGCCTACGACGCCATCTGCCCGCACGCCGGCTGCACCGTGGGGTACTCGAGCGCGGCCAAGCTCATCGTCTGCCCGTGCCACGGGTCCGAGTTCAACCCGTCCAACGGTGACGTCATCCAGGGGCCTGCCCCCCGAGGCCTCACGTCGTACCCGGTGGCCGAAGGCCCCGACGGCGAGCTGTACGTCAAAGACTGATCGACGTGCCTCGCCATGACCTGTCGATGACCGGGCCTCCCCGGTGCAGTAGAACCGTGCCGTGCGGATCCTGATCATCGAAGACGAGGAGTCCCTCGCGGCAGCCGTCAAGGTCGGCCTTGAGGCGGAAGGCTTCACGGTCGATGTCGCCCACAACGGGCTGGACGGCCTCGAGATGGCGCGCGAGGACCTCTACGACCTCGTGGTGCTCGACATCCTGCTCCCGGGCATGAACGGGTTCCAGCTCTGCGCGACGTTGCGCTCGGACGCCAACTGGGTCCCGATCCTGATGCTGACCGCCAAGGTGGGCGAGCTCGACGAGACCGAGGCGCTCGACACCGGGGCGGACGACTTCTTGACCAAGCCGTTCTCGTTCGTGGTGCTCGTGGCACGCATCCGCGCCCTGCTGCGGCGTGGCCGGCCCGAGCGCCCGGCGGTCCTCGCGGCGGGGGATCTCACGTTGGATCCCACCGAGCACCGGTGCCGGCGCGGGGAGGTCGAGATCGACCTCACGCCCCGCGAGTTCGCCCTCCTCGAGTTCTTCCTGCGCGTGGCGGGTGAGGCCGTGACCAAGCGTGACATCCTCGACCACGTCTGGGGCGACGACTTCGCAGGTGACCCCAACATCGTCGAGGTCTACGTCGGCTACCTCCGGCGCAAGATCGACGCGCCGTTCGACCGCGCCGCCTTGGAGACGGTTCGCGGCATCGGCTACCGCCTCAATGCCGACGGCGGCTGACCCCGCGGGCGCCCGCGTCGAGCCCCCCGCGCACGAGCGCCGCGTGGAGGGCGCGGCGCGCTCCGTGTTCAGCTCCGTGCGGGTGCGCATCACCATCGCCGCCCTGCTCGTGGTGGCCGTGACGCTGGCCGTCGGCGGCGCAGGCCTCGTGTTCCTGGTGCACCGCTCGCTCGTGAACAACGCCCGCAGCGCGGTGATCAGCGAAGCGGACAACGTCGGCTCCGTCGTCGCCCAGGGCGTGGTGCCCACACACCTGGTGGTGCGCGTCGGCACCGCCGTCCAGGTCGTCAATGCAAAGGGGCAGGTCCTCACCTCGTCGGGCGACCTCGACCGGCGCGGCCCGGTCACGACCATCCGGCCGCCGGTCGGCGGCCGGATGATCCTGGCCACCACCGGGGAGCTCCCCGGTGACGACGACGCCGACACCACGGTGGCCGTGACCGTCTCCTCGCCGAAGGGGCCGCTCACCGTCTATGCCGTGAGCAGCGGCGAGGCGACCGAGAACTCCACGCACCTGCTCGGCTTCTTCCTCGCCCTCGGGCTCCCGTTCGTGCTGCTCATCTCGGGCCTGGCCGCCTGGATCCTGGCCGGCAGGGCGCTGCGTCCCGTCGAGTCGATCCGTGCCGAGGTGGCCGACATCTCGGGCCGCGACCTCAACCGCCGGGTCCCCGAGCCGCCCATCGACGACGAGATCGGTCGGCTGGCGCGCACCATGAACGCCATGCTGGCGCGCCTCGAGGCGAGCACCGACCGGCAGCGCCAGTTCGTCTCGGACGCCTCCCACGAGCTGCGCAGCCCGCTCGCCGCACTGCTGGCCCAGGTGGAGGTGGCGCGAGCCCACCCCGAGCGCGCCGACTGGGAGGCGGTCAGCGACGTCGTCGCCGCCGAGGGGTCGAGGCTCGAGCGGATCATCGACGAGCTGCTGCTCCTGGCGAGGAGCGACGAGGGCCAACTCGAGGCCGGCACCGAGCCGGTCGACCTGGACGAGCTGGTCTTTGGTGAGGCGCAGCGCCTCTCGGCGGTCACCGACATCGCCGTCGACCTGCACGGGGTCACCGCCGGCCGGGTGACCGGGGATACCGAGCAGCTCCGCCGGGTGGTGCGCAACCTGGCCGACAATGCCGCACGCCACGCCCGCTCGACCGTTGCGTTCGAGGTCGGCCACCATGACGGTGTGGTGGAGCTGGCGGTGAGCGACGACGGTCCCGGGATCCCGCCCGACCAGCGGCTGCGGGTCTTCGAGCGCTTCGCCCGCCTCGACGAGGCCCGTGACCGCCCCGGGGGTGGCACCGGCCTCGGACTCGCCATCGTGGGCGAGATCGTCCAGGCGCACGGCGGCAGCGTCATGGTCACCGACGCGGCGCCCGGCGCGCGCTTCGAGGTGGAACTCCCCGCCTACCCGGACTGACCCAGCGAGGGGATCAGTTGACGGCGCGTAGGGCCCGTTGGCCGGCCGAGAGCTTCGACCAGCGGGCCTCGACCTCGCCCATGAAGCGCTGGCCGCTCGCCACGTGGCGGAGCAGGTCGGCCTGGCCCTGGGGACGGGCCAGCATCCAGGAGTGACCGCCGGGGACCCACTGGACGGGGGTGCGGGCGATCTCGGAGAACTCGGCCGCGCACACCGAGTCCGAGATCCGGTCGAAGCAGCCCCACTCGGCGAGCAGCGGCATCCCCTGGGCGCTCAGCTGGCGCACCTCGGGGCGCAGGTCCACGCTCATGAGCATGGCGCCGACCGGGAGGCTCTGGCCCATGGTGCGGACATTGCGGCGGAAGTCCGGGATCATCGAGCGCGCCGTCGAGTACATGCGACCGAGCAGGAGGTCCGGGACGTCGATCAGGACCGACGCCCCCATGTCGGCGAACGGGGCGACGTCGGGGAGGAACGGGCTCACCAGGGCCGGGACGATGCCGCGGCGCTGCTTCCACGCCGGCGTGGCCACGCCGTCGCGGTAGATGATCCCGATGGTGCGGTTGAAGTGGTCGTGCGCGTACTGCACGGCGACGGCCCCACCCATCGAGTGACCCAAGATGACGGCGGGCCCGGCATCGAGGTGGTGCAGGATCAGCGAGACCTGGTGCGCCATCGCCTCGAGCGAGGTACTGGCCCACGGCATGGCGTCGCTGCCGCCGAATCCCGGAAGGCTCGGGTTCACGACCCGCCAACCGAAGCGCTCCGCCAGGCGGGCGCTCTCACGCCAGTACATGGAGCCCCCGGCCAGGTAGCCGTGGATGTTGACGGCCCACACCGGTGGCGACCCCGGGCCCTCGGGCCCGCACGTCGTGTCGTTGTCGGACACAGCGAAGCGCAGTCTGCGGCCCTCGACCCGCAGTTCTTCTTCGACCATGCGGATCTCGGGGGTGTGGCTCACCCTGCGGCGGTAGTGGTGCCGCGCGAGGCCGAGCGGGTCACGCAGACCGGGGTGCTGGGCGGCCGATGGGCCAGCGGTGCCTTCCGACGGGGCAACGGTCGCATCGAGCGCTCGCGATGGTGTCGCTGACGCTTGCATATGCAAACGACCCTACCCCAGGTACCGCCGATCCACCCGACGCGGCGCCGCTAACCTCGCCGACCATGGCTGCCGCGGGGGGACCCGTCCGTCGAGCGTCGCTCAAGCTCGAACTGCTGCTGCGCGAGATCGTGGACCTCGGACCGAAGACGATGAGTGCGATCGCGCGCAACAGCGTGGCCTGTGAAATGGACCGACGTCGCCAGAGCCGCCTTGCCCGGGCCCCCGCCACCACCCGCCTGCCCGGCCGGCTGCGCAGCATCGAGGCGCTGCGTCACGCGGGTTCGGTCGTCGGCGCGGTGGCCGTCTTCGCCGAGGCCGAGCTCGAGGTCCGCTTCCTCACCGACGAGATGGTGCGGGTCAGCTGGGGCCCGGCCACAGAGCCCCTCGGGTGGGCCAGAAACGGGGCCGACCCCGCCGGCGCGTCGGCGGTCGAGGTGCTGTCCAGAGCCGACCCCGCCGACGGTTGGGAGGTCCGCTCCAAGTCCCTGTTCGTGCGCATCGCGGTCGACGGGGGGCTCACCTACCTCGACGCCACGGGCCAGGTCGTGCGCACGGAGCTGGCGCCGCTGCGCCGCGGGCCGGTGCGCACGCACCGCGCCGTGCTGCGGGACGGCGAGCGGATCTCGGGTCTCGGCGAGCAGGCGTCGCCCGTCGACCTGCGTGGCACCACCCACCGCCTGTGGAACCGGGACCCAGGCGGGGCCTGGGGCCCGGGCACCGACCCCCTCTACTGCGCCATCCCGGTGCTCGTGGGTCTGAAGGCGGGGGCCGACGTCCTCGTGTTCTTCGAGAACACCCACGACGCGACCGTGACCATCGACGACCCGTCGGTGACCGTGGCCGGCACGGCCTACGCCGAGCTGGCGTTCAGCGGCGGCATGCTCCGCCACTACGTGAGCACCGGGCCGCTGCCCGAGCTGCTCCGCCGCTACAGCGCGCTCACCGGGCGCCCCCCGCTGCCCCCGCGCTGGGCGCTCGGCTACCACCAGTGCCGGTGGGGCTACAAGAGCGAGTCGGACATCCGCGAGGTGGCTGGGGGCTTCGCCGCCGAGGGGCTCCCGCTCAGCGCGGTGCACCTCGACATCGACTACATGCGCGGGTACCGCGTCTTTTCCATCGACGAGGAGCGCTACCCCGATCTCGGCGCCCTCTCGCGCGAGCTCGCCGCACGCGGGACCCGGGTGGTCACCATCGTCGACCCGGCCATCCGCGAGGACCCCGACTACGACGTCTACGCCGAGGGGAGCGCCGGCGGCTTCTTCGTGCGCAACGAGGACGGGACCCAGGCCCGGGGCACCGTCTGGCCCGGCTGGGCGGCCTTCCCCGACTTCACCGACCCCGACGCACGGGCATGGTGGGGCTCGCTCTACGAGCGCCTGACGGCACAGGGCGTGGCCGGCATCTGGCACGACATGAACGAGCCGACGTCGATCACGCTGTGGGGGGACCGCTCCCTCGCCAAGAGCACCCGTTTCGACGCCGAGGGCCGCGGCGGGGACCACGCAGAGGCCCACAACGCGTACGGGCTCTTGATGGACCGCACCGGCTACGAGGCGCTCGAGCGGCTCCGGCCCGGGCACCGGCCCTTCGTCTTGTCGCGCGCCGGTTGGGCCGGCCTCCAGCGCTGGGCCTGGAACTGGACCGCCGACATCGAGTCGAGCTGGGAGGGGCTGCGCCAGCAGGTGGCGACCGTCATCGGCCTCGGTCTCTCGGGCGTGCCCTACAGCGGCTCGGACATCGGCGGCTTCAGCGGCGTCCCCTCCCCGGAGCTGTTCGTGCGCTGGCTCGAGCTCAGCGTGCTCCAGCCGTTCTGCCGCACCCACTCGGTGCTCGGGGTCCCGTCGCGTGAGCCCTGGCGCTTCGAGCAGCCCTACCGTTCGGCCATCGGCGAGCTCATCTCGCTTCGCTACCGGTTGCTGCCCTACCTCTACACGCTGGCCGCCGAGGCGGCCGAGGCCGGCCATCCCCTGGTCCGACCGCTGGCGTGGCCCGCACCAGGCGACGAGGCGACGGGGAGCTCGCCGGACCCGAGGCTTGCCGCCGTCGATGATGCCTTCCTCCTCGGCGACGCGCTGCTCGTCGCCCCGGTCACCGCCGAGGGTGCGCGCCGGCGCACGGTCGAGCTGCCCTCGGGCCTGTGGTACCGATTGCGGCTCACCCCCGACGCCGAGCACCCACCGGGCGTGGCGGGCAGCGGCGAGGCCCCGCTCGGCGGGAGCACGCACGTGACGCTCGACGCGCCCCTCGGCCAGCCGGTCGTGTTGGTGCGCGCCGGGACGGTCCTTCCGCTCGATGACGGCTGGGCCACCGGGGCCGAGGGCCGCTCAGGCCCGGTGAGCGAGGGGCACGAGCCGCGATTCCTCGCACTCCACTGCTTCCCCGACGCCGACGGCTCGGCGGTCGGCACCCTCTACGACGACGCCGGTGACGGCGACGGCGCGGCGAGACGCGACACCTTCACCTTCGGAGGATCCGGAGCGGGGCCGACGCTCGCCTGGCGGCGCGACGGCGGGTACCCCGCCCCCACGTTGGTACGCGTCGTCCTTCACGGCCGACGGGCGATGACGGCCGTGGTCGACGGCGCTCCCGTCGAGGTGGTGTCGGGCGCCGGCAGCACGAGCATCGTCGAGTGCGGGCCGTTCGACGAGCTCACCGTCGAGTTCGCACCCCGCTGACCCGGACTACGTGACGTCTCGCCGGAAGGTCGTGAAGTAGCCGAGCACGGTGGGGACGATGCCCCAGGCGGCGAGGACCAGAACGCCGAGCCACCACGACAGCAGGTAGCTCGTCTGGTTGCCGCGTGCGATCCCGCCGGCGACCGCCGAAGCGGCGTCCGACGGCAGCCAGCGGCCCACCTGGGGCAGGAGGCCGGTGATGATCGGCTCGATGAGGAACGCGATGCCGAGGATGGCGAGCACGCCGGCCACCTGGTTCTTGATGAGCGTGCCGAAACCCAGGCCGAACAGGGCAAGGAGGGCGAAGGCACCGAGGAGGCCGGGGATGACCGCCCCCGCCTGGCCGAACAGTGCGCTGACCGAGCCGCCTTGGCTGACCAGCAGCGGGATGCCCAAGGCCCCGACGAAGAGCAGGCTCACCACCCCGAGGGCGATGCCCCACACCACCGACGCGACGGCCTTGGCCACCAGCAGCTCGGGCCGACGCGGGGTGAGCAGGAGCGACGTGGTGATCACCTTGTGGCGGTACTCGCCGGTGATGCACAGGACCCCGATGATCGCCGCCATCCACACGCCCTCGCCGGTGTAGCCCGAGCCCACCAGCCGGCGCAGGCGGTGCTCGGCGACGGGGGCGACGAAGTGGACATGGTTGCCGAAGCTCACGAGGAAGGCGGTGATGATCCCGAGCGCGGTGAGCAGCACCGTCACACCCACGACCACCCACGGCCCCGGCGTGGTGCGCAGCTTCAGCAGCTCGGCGCGGATGACCCGGATCACTGCGGTACCGGCCCGGGCGGGACGGGCCCCTGCGGCGGCGGCGGGGGTGCGGCGTAGCCCGGGGGCGGGCCGAGCGGCCTCTGCGGCACCGGGGTCGGCGGTGGCACCTGGCCACCGCCGGGAGCGCCGGCGACCGGGCCGGTCAAGGAGAGGAACATGGACTCGAGGTCGGTGCCCTCGTGGGCCAGCTCGTAGAGGACGATCTGGTTGGCGGCGAGCACCGGCCCGAGCGCTTCGGGGGTGGCGCCGTCAGCCATGACCGTGTCGGTGGCGCTCTGGCGGGCAGGGAAGCCCGCCGCGGCGAGCACGCCGAGGAGGCGTGGCACTTCGGGCGTGCGGATGCGCATGGAGGAGTGCGCCTGGGCGCTCAGTGTGGCCAGTGGGCCCTGGGCGCGCAGTTGGCCACCGGAGACGATGACCACGTCGTCGACCGTCTGGGCCATCTCGGCCAGGAGGTGCGAGGACACCAAAATGGTCCGGCCCTGGGCGGCGAGGTGGCGGAGGAACTCGCGCAGCCAGGCGATGCCCTGGGGGTCGAGGCCGTTGGACGGCTCGTCCAGGATGAGCACGTCCGGATCGCCGAGAAGGGCGCCGGCGAGCTCCAGTCGCTGGCGCATGCCGAGCGAGAAGCCCCCCACCCGGCGCTGCGCCGAGTCGGCGAGACCGACCAGCCCGAGCACCTCGTCGATGCGCGACTCGGCGATCCCGCTCGCCAGCGTCATCATCTTCAGGTGCTGGCGGGCCCGGCGGGCCGGGTGGAAGCTGGTCGCCTCGAGGACGGCGCCGACATGGCGCACCGGGTCGGCCAGCTCGGCGTAGCGGCGACCGAAGATCGTGGCTGTCCCCGCCGTCGGCGTGACCAGGCCGAGCAGCATGCGCAAGGTGGTGGTCTTGCCCGCCCCGTTCGGCCCGAGGAACCCGGTGACGCGCCCGGGAACGACGCTGAAGTCGAGGCCCCGTACCGCCTCGATGCTGCCGAAGCGCTTCGAGAGGCCTCGGACTTCGATGACAGCTCCTGTACTGGTGGGGCTGCTCACCGAAAGACCCTAACCTTGCGCCGCACCGCCAGCGCGTCAACCCGGTGGACGACGCGTGGTGCCCGGGGCACGGGCGTGGACGTGGGGGTCGCGCATGACGCCGGGCCGGCGGCGCTCAGTCTTCGGGGAGGAGCAGGCGCACGGCGACGGCCAGCTCGTCGTGGACACGCCCGACCGTCGACCACCCGTTGATCCAACCCACCATGGCCGAGTACCAGACGTGGCCGATCATGCGGGAGCGCTCGCCGGCGTCGGGCGGGGCCGGCTCGCCGATGGCGCGCAGCACGATGGCCTCCATCAGTTTGGTGATCTGCTGCTGGCACACGACGGCGGCAGGGTCCGGCGACGAGAGCGAGGTGAACACCGCGGCGCCGAGCTTGGGCTGGCGGCTCATGGCCCGCAGCGCGCGGTCGAGGGCGTCGAGGACCCGGGCGGCCTGGGTGTCGCCCTTCGCCGGCTGCTCGGCCAGGCGGGCGTCGAGCTGCTCGATCCAGAACACCAAGGTGGCCGCCAGCAGATGGTCCTTCGAGGTGAAGTAGCGGTAGACGGTGCCCATGGCGACGTCGGCCTTGGCCGCCACGTCGCGCATCTGGACCGCCTCGTAGCCGCCCTCGGTCGCCAGCTCGATGGCCGCGTCGATCACCCGCTGGCGCCGGGCCTGCTGGGCTCGCGTGAGGGGTCGCTCGACGACCTGCTGCATCGGAACAGCCTACTTCGAGACGCCCTGGCCGCCCCGGGTCGCCGACGGCCGGTCCCTTCGCCAGGACAGGCGCCGCTGCGCGCCCGAGCGGGTGGCGATACCGGCCAGCTCGACCTGGAGGACCTCCAGGCGAATCAGGTTCTGCTCGGCCCACAGCAGCCGGAGCATGAACTGCACCGGTGCGACACCCCCGAGCTGGCGGGCCGCGCCGACGCCCTCGACGAGCCCGGCGTCGAGGTGGCGATGGTCGGGCTCGGGGACCGGCGGCACGTCACGGTGGCCCGCCGCCGCCTCGGCGAAGTCGTCGAACCAGCGGCGCAGCAGGTCGAAGGCCACCCGCAGCTGGGCGTCGGCCGCCATGATGGGAGCGGGAAGCTCGCCGGTCTGGGCCCAGCGCACCGGCGTCATGCCGGCGAGGGAATCGCCCGCCAGCGTCACGCGCAGCACCCCGGTGACGAGGTCGGTGGCCACGTCGAGGGGGATGCGCTTCTCACCGCGCTCGGCGAGGAACTGTCGGAACGCCTCGTCCATACGTTGGTAGGCGTCCGACGCGTGGCTCCGGGACAGCGCGACCGCGCTGGGGTCCGGCGTGCGCAGCTGCACAGCGATGCCCACCACGTAGTCCGCCGCGGTGCGGTAGGCCTCACCGAGGCTCCGCGCCAGCTGGTTCGAGGCCCCCCTCGGCCAGAACAGCAGGCCGACCACGACGCTGACGGCGCAGCCGATGGCGATGTCCTCGACGCGCACGAGGCCCACCTGCCACCCGGTCGGTTGGATGAGGTTGAACAAGATGACGACGGTCATGGTGAAGGCGGCCTGGCCGGCGCCGAAGCTGGCGACGACCGGCAGGTAGCCGGCCAGGAACACGGCCACGGGGAGCACGGCCCACAACAGGTCGCTGTTCTTGCCGATGCCGAGCAGGATCACCGAGCCCGCAATGAACCCGGCGACCGTGCCGCCCACCGCCACCAGGGCCGTCGTCCCGGTGGCCGTGGCGTTCGTGCGCAGCACCGACAACGTCCCGAGCACCACCCAGAAGGCGTGGCCGACCCCGGTGAACTTGGTCACGAGCACCGCCAGCCCGAGGGCAAGGGCGCCGCGCAGGCTGTTGCGCAGCCAGACGGAGTCGAGGGTGAGATGGGCCCGCACGAGCCGCCCGGCGTTGCGCAGCTCGATGCGCGCCTGGTCGGCGCGCGCCCCGACGCCGCCGGGGAACTGTGCGTCGCTGGTCGCCGGGCTCGCCTCGAGGGCGGTACGCGCCACCATCTCGGTGGCGCCGACGAGCGAGCGGACGTGGTGCGTCGAGTCGATGAGGCCGAGCACGGGCATGGTGGATTCTTCGAGGTCCTCGGTGCTCGGCAACTCGACACCGGCCGTCAGCCGGCCGAGTATCGCTTCGGCCATCGCCGCGCGTGCCCGGTTCAACCGGTCGAGGGAGGCGAGCAGCTCGGCGGGCGCCTCGCCCGCCTGGGCCGTGTCCTCGGCGATGAGCCGCCCGCTCAGGTCCAAGACGTCGGCCACCACGCCATAGGCGCTGCGCACCTCGTCGTAGGCGAGGGCCGCGCCCGCAACGCCACCGGTGGGGAGGAGGTTGGCGCTCACCCATTCGAGGCGCCCCACCAGCTTGGCCAACGTGAGGTCCCCGAGGGCTGCGCCCGTCGGCCGGTACGGGGTCGACTCGTAGCGCCGCCGCAGCTCTACGACGGAGCGGCGGGTCGCCTCGGCGGTCTCCTCGTCCACCTCGCCGGCCGCCGCGGCCCGGGCGGTGGCGGCCAGCGTGCGGGCGGAGGCGGCCAGCGCCACGCGGAAGTCGCTGCGCCAGGGGAGCGGCCAGATCACGAGGACCGCGGGGATGCAGACCGCCGCGGCGATGCACCAGCCGAGCATCCGCGGCCCGATGTCGCCTGCACCCCCGTCGATGGCGACGGGCAGGACGAACAGGAGCAGCGCCGCGACCGCCCCCGAGGCCGCAGGGGCGGAGAGCACCCCGGCGAAGAGCACCACGAAGGCGGCCACCGCCATGGACAGGAAGGCCAGGGCATCGTTCCTCGAGCAGAGCGTGCCGATGGGGATGAAGACGAGCCCGACTGCGAACAGCGTGAGGTACGAGCGGATCCGCCGGCGCGGCGGGCCGGAGAACTCGACCATGAACATGAGGGCGAAGGAGCCGAAGGTGGCGAAGATCACCGTCTGGGGGTTGCCGAGCACCTGGAGGGCGAAGGCGAAGACCGAAGGGACGACGAGCGCACCGCGCAGCGAGCGCTTGAGCGCCCGGCGGCGGTCGGGGCGCCCCAGCCAGGCACGCAACTCGCCCAGGGTGCTGGTGGTGGTGCTCGCCTGCTCGACGTCGACGGCCATGAGTCCCCCAGGGGGCGAGTCGGCGCGCACGACCCGCTGTCGGCCAAACTACTTTCACGAAAGGGGCGCGTCGTGAGTGAGACAGCACTGGGCAGCGCTGAGGCGCACGAGGACGGCGAGCCCTACGACGTCGAGACGACCGACGGTCGCGTCCCGGGCCAGCGCGGCAGGGCGACGCGCAGCCGCCTCCTCGAGGCGACCATCGAGGTCGTCTCGCAGACGCCGTGGCGCTCGGTGCGCGTCATCGACATCGCCAAGGTGGCGGGCACGTCGCCGGCCACCTTCTACCAGTACTTCGAGAACGTGGAGGCGGCTATCCGGGTGCTCGCCGAGGAGATGGTCGCCGCCGCCGACGACCTCGCCGGCCTGGTGCACGGGGACTGGTCCGACGACGAGAGCTGGGAGACGGCCCTCACCCTGAGCGAGGGCTTCATCGAGTTCTGGGAGGCCAACCGGGCGGTGTTCCGGGTGGTCGACCTCGCCACCGAGGAGGGCGTGGCGGAACTGAAAGGTGTGCGCGTGCGTGCCCTCAACGCCGTGACCGTGGCCCTCGCCCAGGAGATCGCGCAGCTCGGACCGCGCGGCTCGCGGCCGTCGCCGGCGAGCGCGTCGCCCGCCGGGGTCGACCCGATGGCGGTCGCCAGCACCCTGATCGCCATGTTCATCAATGTGGCCGCTTACCGCTACGGCTTCGAGTTCTGGGGCATCCGCACCCGCGACCTGATCGACAGCGAGGCCCGCTTCTTGCACTGGGCGGTGACCGGGCGCCCGGGTCCCCCCGGCTTGGTCGGCCGCGAGGCCGCCGGGGCCCGGCCGGTGCAGCGCCCGCGCACCGGCCCCACCCCGGGCGGGGCCGTCGTCGCGCACCGCTCCTCGCGTCGGCACCCCGGCTGAGCCCGCTGGGTGCCGGACGAGCACGCCGGAAGCACGCGGCGTACGCTCGGCAAATGACTGCTGAAGAGCTGATCGCCAGAGCGTGTCCGACCATCGGCGAGATGGGTTGGGCCTTCTACTTCACGCCCGAGACCGCCGCGCGTGGTGAGAAGTTGGGGCTCGACGTGTTCGAGTTCTACTTCCTCGGCCGCGGGGGTGTGCTGGGCGACGTCGAGTGGCAGGTCGTCGCCAGCGCGTTCGGCTACTTCAAGCCCTCGGTCGTCGAGTTCATGTGGAACCAGGGCAAGACCCACCTCGACCCGCGCGAGGCTGCGCGCGAGTTCCTGGGCGCCTGCCACGACTTCGGCCGCCAGCACTTCTCCGCCGTCGACGCGCTGGACGGGTTCTGCGACGCCGCCGAGCTGGTGGTCGCCGCTGCCGACGCCACCGCGTGCCCGCTCTTCGCCGGACTGGCTGCCGAGCCCCTGGCCGAGGACCTCCCCGCCCGCGCCATGCAGCTCATCACCACCTTGCGCGAGTTCCGTGGCGGCGTGCACCTGATCTCGGTCATCGCCGCCGGCCTCAGGCCCCTCTCGGCCCACTACCTCCGGCGTCCCGAGATGATGGCCGTGTTCGGCTGGGCCGAGGAGGACACGCCGAGCGTCACCGACGAGGACCGCGCCAAGCTCGCCATCGCCGACGAGGTCACCGACTCGCTGGTGCTGCCCGCCTACGGCGTGCTCGACCGCGCCGGGCGCGACGCCCTCGCTGCAGGGCTCGACCGTATGGACGCCGTCCTGGCCCTGGCGGCAACCCCCGGGGCGTAGCGCCTCAGTCGCCGGTGGCGTAGGAGGTCGAGCGGTCGGCCGCCCGACGCGATCCCACCGACTGCACCGCGAGGGCGAGGTCGGCCACCAGCTCGTCGACGGATCCCGCGTTGCCCGCCTGGACGGTGGCGTGGAGGCTGTCGGGGCCGTTCTGGCGGTCGAGATACCAGCCGTTCGTTGCGAGCACGTTCGCCACCTCGAAGATGTCGAGGCGCTCGGGATCGACCGCCCCGAAGGCCAGCACCGTCATGGACGGGTCGCCGCGCACGGCGAGGCCGTCGATCGCCTCGATGCCCCGGCGCAATGCCAGCGCGGCGTCGTGGGTGCGCACGGCCAGGTCGGTGAAGCCCTCGAGGCCGAGGTGCATCAGCGATGCCCAGGCTGCGGCGATGGGACCGGCCGGCCGGGTGCCGGCCATGGCGGTCGAGGCGTAGAACCCGCCGAGCCAGTCGGTGGTGGCGAAGACCTGGTGCCGGGCGAGCTCCGGTGTGCGGTAGAGGACGGCCGAAACCCCTTTGGTGGCGTAGCCGTACTTGTGCAGGTCCGCCGACATCGAGGTCACGCCCTCGACCCGGAAGTCGAACAGGCGCTCGAAGCGCCCGGCGCGCGCCAAGAAGGGGAGCATGAAGCCGCCCATGCAGGCATCCACGTGGAAGAGCAGGTCGTGGCGAAGGGCGACGGCCGCGAGGTCCTCGATCGGGTCGACGACCCCTTGGGGGTAGCTCGGCGCCGAGCCCACCAGCAAAATGGTCGACTCGTCGACCGCCGCCTCCATGGCGGCCGGGTCAGCCAGGTAGCCGCCGTCGACCGGTACGCGGACGAGGTCCACGTCGAAGTAGTCGGCGGCCTTGGTCAAGGCTGCGTGGCCGCTGGTCGCACAGATCACCGTGGGCCGGGCGATCCCGCGCTCGTGGCGGGCGACGTCCCGCCCGGTCTTGACCGCCTGGAGCAGGCTCTCGGTGCCACCCGAGGTGAGGAAACCGTCGATCTGGCCGCCCGATCGTGGATCGTCTGCGCCGAGCAGGCTGGCAGTACTGCGCACGAGGTCGTGGCTGAGCAGGCCGATGCTCGGGAACGCCAGCACGTTCAGGCCGTTCTCGGCGGCGTACAGGCCGAGCGCGTCCACCAGGAGCTCGTGGTGCTCATCGCCGGCCGAGTACACGAGGCTGAAGACCCGCCCACCCCGCCAGTCCTTGTCGTTCGCCTTGCGCTCGGCGAGCGTGGCGAGAATCGCGTCTTTGGTGATCCCTTTTTCAGGTATTGGGGTATGGGGGAAGCCGTTGGGCGTTGCAGGCACAAGGTGCAGCGTAGAGCGATGGAACAACCGGGGGTTGTCCCGGGAGTGGGGAAGGAACGGTCGGAGCTCGATGCACGGATCCTCAGCGGACTCTCGGGTTCAACGCCCGTTGCGCCACGTCAGCGGCACTAGATTGGGTGGTGGATCCAGAGAGGGGTCGCAGTACGTAGTGCCGCAACCGGAATATCCGACGAGAGCAGATCTGGTCGATGACCTCCTGACGGGGGCCATCCTCCGGGGAGAGCTGGCACCGGGAGAGCGCCTCACAACTGCCGAGCTCGCTGATCGTTTCGCTGTGAGCGCAACGCCGCTCCGTGAAGCCATCCAGCGGCTCGCCGGACGCGGGCTGGTCGATCTGGAGCCGCAGAAAGGGGCACGAGTCGCCCCCGCGTCGGTGGTCGACGCCCAAGAAGTCTTCGAGGCACGCCTGCTCATCGAACCCCACGCCCTCGAGCAGTCCATCCGCCATACCGACGACATCCACCGCGGGGTGATCGACCGGTCCTTCGAGTGGCTGAGCGAGGTCGTCGAGTCCGAGGGGGCGGCGCTGCCGAGCATCGCCGAGGCCTTCCACCGGTTCCACATGGCCCTGCTCCTGCGCTGCCCGTCCACCTGGCTGCGCCACACCAACGAGACGTTGGCGGTCCATGCCTACCGCTATATCTCCTACCTCGGGCCACTGGCCGAGACCAACCACGACCTGCTCGCCGGCGAGCGCGAGGTCTTGAAAGCCGCCCATGACGGCCAGGGTGCCGAGGCGGCGGCGGCATTGCGCCGTGAGCTGCGCCGCTCGATGCGCGCCCTCATCGCCGCGCTCGGCTGAGCCCCGCCGCGAAGCGCCCGGTCTCAGCTGCCCAAGAGCGGGCCCACCAGCTCGCCGAAGGCTGCGACCTGGTCGCAGAACTCCTCCAGGGATCGGGCGCGCACAGGGATCTGCAGGTGGTTGACCCCCATGGCGGCCAGCTCGCGCAGTGACTGGGCAACCTGCTCGGGCGTGCCCTGCAGCACGTAGCCCGGCTGCTCCCACCCGGGGTCCCCGCCCGAGCCGCCACCCACGAGGTAGGTGGGCTCGGCGATGGTGCCGATGTCGAGAGGCGCTCCTCCCCGGAGCTCGTCTCGCAGGCGGCGAAGGTCGGCGATCTGGCCCGGCAGATCCTTGCGGCGCGTACCCTGCGGCAACCACCCGTCGCCGAGTGCCGCGGTTCGGCGGATCGCCGCCTTCGAGGACCCGCCGATCCAGATCGGAGGGCGCGGCTGGCGCACCGGACGCGGGGCCACCCCCATGCCCGAAGCCGGCCAGCGAGGCCCGGGGAGCGTCGGGAACTCCTCGCTCAGGGCGGCGGCGAGGGCGTTGACGGCTTCGTCGGTGTCGCGACCTCGGGCCTCGAAGTCCCCGAACAGCGCGTACTCCTCGGGCACATGGCCCGCGCCGACGCCCACGATGAGCCGGCCGCCCGAGAGTGCGTCGAGGGTGGCGAGCTCCTTCGCGGCGCGCAGCGGATGGCGTTGGGCGAGCACCAGGACATGGGACAACAGGCGCACGTCGCTCGTCACCCCGGCCAGCCAACCGAGCGTGGCCACGGTGTCGTACCAGACGGTGCCCATGGCCTGGGCCAGCCGCTCGGGGATGGCCGTGTGGTCGCAGACCCCGACGTAGAAGAACCCGGCCGCCTCGGCGGCGAGGGCGGCCCGGGCCAGCTCGTCGGGGCCCGACTTGGTCTCCCACTCGGCGACGTAGAGCGACGACTGGCTCTGGATCGGCAGCTGCAGGCCGTAGACGACGGTGCCCTCGGGCACCGTGCGGACCACGTCGGCCGGTACGGCGTGCGCTTCGCTCATGGTCTCCCCCCTTGCAGCACGGTGCGGTGGTCGGCCTCAGCCGGCGGAATCGAGGTGCCCGGATCGGGCCCCGCTCACGAGTCGAAGTCGAGGCTGTACAGCTTGATGGCGTTGCCGCGCAGCACCTTGTAGCGCTGCTCCTCGGTGAGCGAGGCCATCTGCTGCTCGGCCAGCTTGGCGGTGTGGGGCCAGGTCGAGTCCGAGTGCGGGTAGTCCGACTCGTAGGTGACGTTGTCGACGCCGATCTCCTCGATGCAGCGCACGCCGTGGGCGTCGTCGAAGAAGCAGCCCCAGACGTGGTCGCGGAAGTACGACGACGGCGGGTCGGGAATCTTGTCCGCCACGCCGCCCCAGCCCCGGTTCTCCTCCCACACCGTGTCGGCCCGCTCCAAGATGTAGGGGATCCAGCCGATCTGGCCCTCCGAGTAGGCGATGCGCAGCGTCGGGAACCGGACGAAGACGCCCGAGAACAGGTAGTCGACGAGCGAGAAGGTGGCGTTCGTGTGGGTGAGCGTCGACCCCACCGCCGGCGGGGCGTCACCCGAGGTCGAGGGCATCTTGGACGAGGAGCCGATGTGCATGTTGACGACGGTCTCGGTCTCCGCGCAGGCGGCGAAGAACGGGTCCCAGTAGCCGTTCGGGTCATGGACCGAGGGGAGGCCGAGGAAGGGCGGGATCTCGCTGAAGCACACGGCGTGGACCCCGCGCGCGGCGTTGCGGCGCACCTCGTCGGCGGCGAGCCCTGCGTCCCACAGGGGGATGAGGGTGAGCGGGACGAGACGGCCGTTGCTCGGGCCGCACCACTGCTCGACCATCCAGTCGTTGTAGGCCTCGACGCAGAGCAGCGCGAGCTCGCGGTCCTTCGCCTCGAGGAACGTCTGCCCGCAGAAGCGCGGGAAGGTCGGGAAGCACAGCGACGCCTCGATGTGGTTCGTGTCCATGTCCTCGAGGCGTGCCCCGAGCTCGTAAGAGCCGGGCCGCATCTCCTCGTAGGTGATGCCGCGCATCGTGACCTCGTCGCGTGGCACGCCGACGGCGGAGTCGACGCGCAGCAGCGGGCGCTTCAGCTCCTCGTAGTACCACCAGTCGGTCGGGTTGCCCTCCGAGCCCGGCTTCACCGTCAGCTTGCCGCCGAGGAAGGTGATCTCGCCCATGGGGGCCCGCACGATGCGCGGCGCGACATCCGCGTAGCGCCCGGGGAGGCGGTCCGACCAGAGGGTGGCGGGCTCGACGACGTGGTCGTCCACGGAGATGATGCGGGGCAGCTCAGCCATGTCCGAGAGTAGCGCGGGGTCTGACGGACCGTCAGGAACGCGCACGCAGCAGTTTCTGCCTATTGCTCATCATGATTATGATCAAATAACAAGAAAGACCACACGTCACGGGGGTCGCGATGACAGAGCACCAGAAGGGACCAGCGGTCGCGGAGATGACGCACATCACGTCGCCGGCGGAGGTCGACGAGATCCTGCGCTCCACCGACATCGCCGCCGACCTGCACAACCGGGACAGCTTCCCGCTCCTCGGCGGCAGCGTGCTCACGCTCACGCGCACCGAGCACCTCCAGCGCCGTCGCCTCGAAGCCCGGCTGTTCGCGCGCGATGCGCTGCACATCTCGGAGCAGTCGGTGCTGCTGCCGGCCGTGAAGCGCCGGCTGGCCGCGCGCACCGCACTGCGGACGGACCCCGTCGACCCGGTGGGCGACGACCTCTTGGTGTTCTCACGGATGGTGCTCGTCGAGATGACGGCGCGGCTCATCGGGCTCGACGGCGTCGAGGACGACGAGCAGCTCGAGCTGCTCTACTCGTGTGCCGAGCGCTTCGGGGAGGCGGCGTCAGTCGAGTGGGCACTGACCGACCATGGCGAGATCATGGCGGCCGGCCTCGCGGCGAGCGACGAGTTCGTCGAACGCTGGTTCGCCTCCAGCTACCGGCGGCGCCGGGAGCTGCTCGAGTCCGGCGCCGAGCTTCCCGTCGATCTGCTCTCGCTGCTGCTCGCCCACGCGAAGGAGCTCGACGAGGACGAGGTCCGCCGTGAAGCGATCTTCTTCCTGCTGGCCTCGTCGAGCACCACGACCCACGCCGTGCCCCATATCGCCTCAGAGCTCTTCGCCTGGCTCGAGAACCACCCCGACGATGCCGCCAAGCTCGGCGACGTGGGCTTCATCCGCCAGGTGGTCAACGAGGGCCTCCGGATGCACCCGCCGGTCCCTTCCCTCTTGCGGCGGTCGCTGCGCGACGTGACCTTGTCGACCGGCAGGCACATCGCCGAAGGTGAGTGCCTGGCCCTCGATCTCGACGCGGCGGTGCGTGTCGTCGAGGTGAGCGGTGAGGATCCCGCCGTCTTCAACCCGTACCGGCCCATGTCGACGGGCGCGCACCCCTACGGCTTCTCGTTCGGGGGAGGGCCGCACACCTGCCTCGGGCGGCCCCTGGCCACCAGCACGTCGAAGACCAATCCCGACGAGGCCGCATCTGGGTCGATCGTGGTCTTCATGCTGGAGCTGATGGCGGCGGGCATGCGGCTCGACCCCCGCACACCCCCGCCCCGGCGCCGCGCCGACACGGTGGCTGACCGCTTCGAGTCGTTCCCGGTGATCTTCACCGCACTGTGAGCGGCGGCCCGTCGGAGGCGATCGGCGCCGTCCCCTGGGGCCGGACGTTCAGCCACTTCGGCTACGTCGTGGACGACCTCGAAGCGACGGCCGGGCGCTGGAGCGATACGTTCGGCTTCGAGTGGGCGCCGGTGCAGCGTCGCGAGCGCTCCATCCGGATGGAAGGCGCCGAGCAGTCCGTCGACCTGGCGGTGACGTGGTCCCTCGAGGGGCCCGTGCGGGTCGAGCTGCTCGAGGCCGTCGAGGGCACCGTGTGGGAGCGGCGTCATGGTCATCCGATCCACCACGTCTGCTACTGGGTCCCCGATCTCGCCACCGAAGGCGCGAGGCTGCTCGCTCTCGGATGGCGGGTCGAGGTCACCGAGCCCGGCCCCGACGAGGTGAACGGCTTTGCCTACCTGGTCGACACCGACGGCTTCCGTGTCGAGCCCAAGCCCGAGGACGGCAAGGCCACCATCGAGCGGTGGCTGGCCGGCGGTTCCCTCTACGACTGACGAGCCCCGCCGGCCGGCGGGGTGCCGATCACGCCGGCGTCGAGCAGCGCGTCGAGAGACGAAGCGTCGATGCCGGCGGCGCTGAGCACGGCCACCGTGCTCTCGCCGAGCGTCTCGAGTCGCCCGATCTGCGCCGGTGTCGCGGACAGGTCGATGGTCGGCCCGGTGTGGCGGACGTCGCCGATGCCGGGCATGTCGAACGTCCTCACCATCGACGGTGCGAGCGAACCCGGCTCGTCGAAGAGGAAGCGCTGCCACGTGCCGTCGGCGACCACGCACGCCACGCCGGCCGCACTGAGCGCCGCCTCCCACGCGGCAGCCGGCCGGGTGGCGAAGGCCGACTCGAGGTCGGCGGCCAACTTGTCGGCGTCCCCGGCACCGAAGGGGTCCGGGTGGAGCGTCACCATGGATGGGTCGAGGGCCTCGGTCAGCCGCCGCCATTCCGCCGGGCGCAGGCAGGCAAGGAACACCCAGCCCTCGCTGGCCCGATAGAGGCGGTAGAGGGGCCCCAAGCCGTACTGGCCGGTATCGGGCTCGGGGCGCGCAGGCTTCCCCGCGTAGGAGAGGAAGTCGTCGGAGAAGAGGTAGCCCGCACTCGCCAGCATGGTGGTCTCCACGTACTGCGCCACCTCGGTCTGGTCGCGTTGTCGGATACCGAGCAGGATCGCCGCCCCCACCCCCAGCAGCGCGGTGTGGTCGGAGGTCTGGCGCTGCTGCGGCGGGTTCCCCACCCCCGCCTGGAGCACCTCGCCACCCGCCATCGCCGAGATCACCGGGTCGAATGCGGGCCGACGGGCGTCGGGACCGCTCGAGCCGAACGCGGCGGCGTAAACGTAGACGAGCCGGTCGTTGTGCGCCCGCAGCGTCTCGAAGTCGGCGCCGAGGCGCTCGGGCACGCCCGGGCGGAAGTTGTGGACCACGACGTCGGCGGTGGCCACGAGGGCGTGCAGCGCCTCTTGGCCTTCGGGGCGCTTCAGGTCGATCGCCACCCGTCGCTTCCCGCGCGTGATGCGCGCGAACAGCTCCCCACCGGTCCGCATGACGGGGTCGCCGCCGAGAGGCTCGACCTTGATCACCTCGGCGCCGAGATCGGCGAGGAGGCCCGGGCCGCCCGGGGCCGCCGCGTACATGGCGAGGTCCACGATCCTGAGGCCCGACAGCGCGCCCTCGGCCGTCTGTGCCGGCTGCGTCGGCGGTGCCGCCCGATGCCCGCCGCGCCACGCCGGTGCATCGGTCGGGACCGGTGGACCGGGCCAACGCCAATCGAGGCTCGACAGTGTGGCGAGCGGCCCGATCTGGCGCGACCGACCGACAAGGGGATCGTCGACGTCGACAACCTGCCCGTTGTGGCGGACCTGGGGGTTGTCCATGAACTCCTGGGTGGTGGCGAACAGCCCGTAGGCGGCGTCGTGCTCGTCGAGTATCGGGACCCATTCAGCCAGTGGCCGGGTGCGGTAGGCGGCATCGACCAGGTCGATCAGCGCGCGGCGGTCGACATCGCCCAATGACCACACGCCAGCGGCGAAGCGGGGGTCGGTGAAGTACTCGTCGATGCCAAGCGCGCGCATGAGGTTCTCGAAGATGCCGGGCCCGAAGCTGCCCGATTGGATCCAGCGCCCATCTGCGCACTCGGCGATGCGGTAGCCCGGCGCGTCATTATGCGGGTCGCGGCCCTGCACCAGGCTGAGGGAGCGGTTCACATCGGGGTCGGGATGGCGCATGCCGTCATAGGAGTAGACGAAGGTCGACTGCACAAGCGACGTCTCGACGTGCTGGCCCCGGCCGCTCGTGGCCCGGGATTCGAGGGCGGCGAGCACGCCGATGAGGCCCAGCATGGCCGCACCGAAGACCCCCTTGGCGATGGCGTCGTAGACCGGGCCGTCGCTCCGGTAGCCGTTCTGGATCACGAACTGACCGCACTTGGCCGCCACGATGCCCTCGTAGGACCTCATGTCGGCATAGCGGCCCTCGGGTCCGAACCCGGTGATCGAGAGCACTACGAGAGCCGGGTTGAGCGCCGAGAGCGTCGACCAGTCGGCACCGAGTCCCTGAGCAGCGGAAGGGCGGAGGTTCTCGATCACCACGTCGCAGTCGCGGGCGAGCGAATGGAATGCCGCTCGTTGCTCTGCGGGGCGCAGGTCGAGTCGGTGGATCCTCTTCCCCCGGTTCCACTGGCGGTACGCGGGGACGTCATCGAGGGGTCGGCGCACCGGAGGCTCGATGCGGACGACGTCGGCGCCGTAGTCGGCGAGCACCATGCCGACCAGCGCCGCCTGCCCGGAGGCGAGATCGAGCACGCGGACGCCGTCGCAGGGGAACGTCACCCGGTGGCCCGAGTGGCGGGATCGATGATGGTCAAGGCCTCGCCGAAGAAGATGGGTGAATTGGCGAGATCGATGAAGCGGCCCTCGTCCTCGGCGAGCAGCAGCCATGCGGCCCGCCCCTCGTCGGAGGAGAACCGCTCCAGGGTGGACTCGAGGTCCTCGAACCACGCCTCGGCGATGCCGTCATAGGGGTCGGGCCCGTGGCGGGCCGCCTGCAGGCCGCGGTTCGCGCCCTCATGCACGGTGTGGATCTGGAAGTAGCCCACCATCCCGAGGGCGGAGGCGTTGGCGCGCACCAGTGGAGCGTGCACGTCGCGCCAGTAGGTGACGAACTGCTCGTGGCTCATCTCCGGAAGCCGGCGGAGACAGAACGAGGCCCTCAGCACCGCACGGCAGCCTGGATCACGGGAGCGCCCACTGGATGTGCTGGGGCTCGAGGAATTCCTCGATCCCCCACCTTCCCTGCTCCCGGCCGATCCCGCTCTGCTTGAAGCCGCCGATCGTGGCGTCGGGCCGCAGCCCCCCACCGCCGTTCACCGAGACCGTCCCGGCCCGCAGGCGCGATGCGACGTCCAAAGCGGCGTCGGTGTGGGCCCCGTAGACGTAGGCGGCAAGACCGTAGGGGGAGTCGTTGGCGATGCGGACTGCCTCGTCGACGTCGCCGTAGGGGAGTGCGACCGCCACCGGCCCGAAGATCTCCTCGCGCGCGATGCGCGACGAGTTGTCGACGTTGACCACCAGGGTCGGGTTCGTGTACCACCCCCGCTCCATCGGGGGCCGTCCACCGCCCGCCGCGATCCGGCCGCCCTGCTCCACGGCCTCTTCGACGAAGTACTCGACGCTGGCCCGGTGCTCGGGTCGGATGAGGGGCCCGACGTCGGTGGCGCGGTCCCACGGGTCGCCGACCACGATCTCGTCATAGGCGGCGGCGCTGCGCTCCAAGAACTCGTCCCACTGCGGGCGGTGCACCAACAGCCGCGTCGGTGACATGCAGCCCTGTCCGGCGTTGCGGCTGTAGCGCAGGTGGATCGGCAGCACGATGGGGGCGAGCTCGGTCCCGGGGAGGACGAGCAAGGGTGACTTGCCACCGAGCTCGAGCATGACGCCAGCGAGTCCGTTCGCCGCCTGGCGCATCACGTGGCGCCCGACGGCGGTCGAGCCGGTGAAGGAGACCTTGTCGACCATCGTGCTCTCGGTCAGCTGGCGGGCCACCTCTGCCTCCCCGGCGAGGACGTTGACCACGCCCGGGGGCAGTGCGGCCTCGTCGAGGAGGGAGCCGAGCAGCAGCGTGGTGAGCGGCGTCCGTCCGGACGGCAGCAGCACGACGGTGCACCCGGCGGCGAGTGCGGCACCGATCTTCGAGATGGCGAGCAGGAGCGGGTAGTTGTAGGCGGTGATGGCCGCGACGACGCCCGCCGGGCGTTGGGCGACCACGCTCGCACTGGCCACCGGGTCGAAGTGCGAGCCGAGGTGCTCGTCGGCGATGCGGGTGGCCGCCTCGGCGTAGTGGCGCAGGTGGTTGATCGGGGCATGCACCTGGAGGCTCTCGGTGAGGGTGACCGGGGAACCGACTTCGGTGACGATCGAGCGCACCAGTTCGTCGGCGTGCGACTCGAGGACCTCGGCCAGCCGGTGGATGGCCACCGATCGCTGCGCAGGAGAAAAGCGCGACCAAGGCCCTTCGTCAAAGGCGTCGCGAGCGGCACGGATGGCGCGCCCGGTCTGGGCCTCGTCGGCGCCGGGGACCGACACGATGAGCTCTTCGGTTGCAGGGTTGAAGACGTGCAGGGGCGCACCTGCGCCCGTCTCTCGAACACCGCCGATCGTGAGCTCGAGCTCGCCGACGAGCGGTCGTACCGCGGTCGATTCCGTCACCATCACGCGACCTCCTCTTTCACGAATCTATGCGTATGATAACCACGGAGACGGGCCCCGGCTCGTGGCCGCGGGTGGCCGTTGTGATGCGACGGGAGAGATGCGGGGAGGAGAGCCGTAGTGGACGGCGACCGAGAGGCAATCGAGGCCCTTGTCTACGGCTACGCGGCGGCCATCGATGCCGGCGACCTCGAGACCTTCGGGTCACTGTTCGCCGACGCCACCATGGCGATCGCCGGCTCCCCGGTCGAAGTGCGTGGCGCCGAGGCGGTTCGCGCCCTAGTCACCCGTGGACTCCACTGGTACGACGGCACGCCGCGCACGCGCCACATCACTACCAACCTCGTTGTCGCGCTCGGTCCCGACGGCGACCGCGCCATGGCGACGAGCTCGGTGGTCGTGCACCAGGCGCTCGCCGACTTCCCCCTCCAGGTGATCCTCGTCGCGCACTACGACGACGAGTTCGAGCGGGTCGGGGGCGCATGGCGCTTCGCCCGGCGCGTGTTGACCTACGACCTCCTGGGCGACCTCTCGAGGCACTTCACCAAGCCGGTCCCCGATTCTGTTGGGTCCGCGGGCCGCTAAGGCTCGAGGCCGACCAGCACGACGCTGAGGGTGCTGCCCTCGTCACCGGCCAGCCAGCGGTGGGCGAGCCCAGGGATGAGCACCAGGTCGCCTGGCTCGAGCAGCACGCTGCCGGCCTCGAGGCCGAGTTCGACGTGTCCGCCGAGCACGGTGTCGCAGTCGATCGAGTCGGTGCGGTGCAGATCGATCGACGCTCCGGGGGCGTGGTGCACGAACCGCCAGCTGACCTCGCCGGGCCGGCAGTCGAGCGGTCGGAGGGGGGCCGAACGGGGGCGGTCCGCGAGTGCGCCACGCTCCGACGCGGAGGCCCAGACTTCGGCTGACAAGAGCCCGCGGCTCGCGCCCTCGGCGCCTTCGTCCAGCGCCTCGATCCGGTCGATGGCCGAGCGACCGTCGTCGTCAGTTCCGATGATCAGCAAGCGCATCGCAGCCTCCATTTCCAAAGTGCCGCTTGAAAATCCATGACTATGATCATTACACTCTCGGTAGGGAAAGTTTGGCGTCCAAGTAACAGGATGCAACTTCTCACGACAATCCGAAGGAGGGGAACGTGAGGCTTCGCGATCGGGTGGCACTGGTAACTGCAGGTGGCTCGGGTATGGGCCGGGCCGGCTCACGGAGGTTTGCCCAAGAGGGGGCGCACGTCATCGTGACCGACCTCGACGAGTCGGCGGCCAAGGAGACCGCGACCCTGATCGAGGCCGACGGCGGCTCGGCCGAGGCGCACCAGCTCGACGTGCGGGACCTTGGCCAGATCACGTCGCTCTTCCAAGAGGTCGAGCGCACCCACGGCGTCCTGCACGTGCTCTACAACCATGCGGGCATCCCCGGAGCAGCGGGCCTCGACGTGACGTCCGAGGAGTTCGACTTCGCCGTCGACATCAACCTGAAGGGTGCCTTTTTCGTGGCGCAGGCCGCCGTCGACCTGTTGAAGCGCGCAGAGGGTAAGGGTTCGATCATCTTCACGGCGTCGATCTCGGGCATCGTGGGCTCTCCATTCAGCCCGCTCTACTCGATGACCAAGGGCGGGATCGTGCTGCTGATGAAGTCGTTGGCTCTCGCGCTTGCACCCGACATCCGGTGCAATGCGATCTGCCCCGGGCCGGTCGACACGCCGATGCTCCCGCAGTTCTTCGGGCGCGAGCCCGGAGCCAACGTCGCGGACCTCATGCAGGGCTTCCTGAGCGTCGTGCCGCTTGGACGACCGTCCCAGCCCGAGGAGATCGCCAATGCGGCGCTCTTCCTCGCATGTGACGAGTCGAGCTTCGTAACCGGCGTTCCGCTGCCGGTCGACGGCGGCTACATCGCCCGCTGACAACACGCATGTCCACAGCTGCAAGCAACGAAGAGAACCCAGCGACATGAAGCAAGCGAATCGAGCAGTGCAGGAGGAATGCCCATGATCATCGAAGAGACCGCAAAGGCTGCAGGCCTGTTCATCGACGGCAAGTGGCAGCCGGGCGAGGGCGAGATCATCAAGTCGGTGAACCCGACGACCGGAGAGTTGATGGCCGAGACGCCGGCGGCGTCAAGCCGCCAGGTCGACGACGCGCTCGCCGCATCACTGTCGGCGTTCGACGGTGGCGAATGGAGCCGGCTCTCAGCGAAGGACCGCAGCGAGCTTCTCTTCAAGCTGGCTGACCTCATCGACCGCGACAAGGACGACCTGGTCGAACTGGTGGTCTCCGAAGTCGGCTCTCCGATCACTTTGGCCCGCAACCTGCAGGTGGGTGCGCCGGCCATGTACTTCCGCTGGCACGCCGAGGCTGCCCTGCGCGGCCCGAGGGACGGCCTGGAGCAGCCGCTCGGCCTCCACCACAACCCGATCACCACCTCGAGCATGTTGCTGCGCGAGCCGGTCGGCGTGGTGGCCGCCATCACCGCCTACAACTACCCGATCAACCTCATCTCCTGGAAGCTCGGGCCGGCCTTCGCGTCGGGTTGCTCTGCGGTGCTGATTCCCTCGCCGCGAGGCGTGCTCTGCACGGTCGCTCTGGTCCGGCTCATCGAAGAGGCCGGGTTCCCACCCGGTGCGGTCAACCTGGTCTTCGGTCCACCGGCGGTGACCGAGCAGGTGGTGACCGCCGACGCCGTCGACATGGTCAGCTTCACCGGCTCGGTCCCGGTCGGGGCCAAGATCATGGCGCTCGCCGCGCAGAGCATCAAGAAGGTCGTCCTCGAGCTCGGGGGCAAGTCCCCGAACATCGTGCTGCCGGGCGCGGACATCGAAGCAACGGTGACGCCCTCGGTGTTGCGCTTTTCGCGCAACGCCGGCCAGGGGTGCGGCGCCACCACGAGGACCCTCGTCCCACGGGCCGACTACGACAGCTTCGTGGAGCAGACGGCAGCCGCCATGGAAGGGCTGGTGGTCGACGACCCGCACCGTGACGACACCGAGATCGGCCCATTGATCACCGGTGAGCACCGCGAGCGCGTCGAGGGGTTCGTTTCGCGTGCGGTCGATGCCGGCGGGACCCTCGTGACCGGTGGCGGTCGGCCGAGCGGCTTGGACGGCGGCTTCTTCTACGAGCCGACGCTGGTGGCCTCGATCGGCAATGAGGCGGAGATCTCCCAGGAGGAGCTTTTCGCTCCCGTTGGCGTGGTGCTGCCCTACGACGATCTGGACGAGGCGGTTTCCATCGCCAACCACACACGCTTCGGGCTCAACGCCAACGTCTGGGGCCCGACCGCCCAGGCGCTCGAGTTCGCCCGCAAGATCCGCTCGGGGACCGTCACCGTCAACGGCGGCGGCGGGATGAATCCCGAGGCGCCCTGGGGCGGCTACCGGGAGAGCGGCGTCGGGCGCGAATGCGGCGAAGAGGGCTACCGCGAGTACTTCGAGGTGAAGCACGTCCAGTGGCCGGTCGAGCCGCCGGCGACCCGCTGAGCTCGAGCGTCCGGGGGGCCAGCGGTGGGGAAGTTAGGCGTCGACGATCTCGAGGACATGAGCCTCGCCCGGCTCAGTGGCGAGGGCGTTGAGGAGCTCCTGGACGCGGCTACTGAGTGCACGCTCGTCTTCTCGGGACCCGACGGCTGGCCCATGGGGGTGATCGTGAGCTTCGTCCGCGCCGACGGGCGGTTCTGGCTGACCGCCGTTTCGGACCGCCAGCACACGAGGGGCATCGCTGCGGACCCGAGGGTGACCCTGGTTGTCTCCAGCGCGGGGACCGGCCTCGATGGGCGCCGCATGGTCGCCATCAAGGCCCGCGCCCAGGTCCACCACGACCGAGCGACCAAGGAGGAGGTGCTCCCACTCATCGCCGGGCGCCTCGCACCGAGCGGGCCCGAACACATGATCCGCCTGCTCGACACCCCCAAACGCGTGGTGATCGAGGTCCGGCCCACCGCGGTCTCGGTGAGCCACGACTCGCGCACCATCGCAGGGGACGGGCGCGGGAGCGCAGGGGCGAGCGCGCCGTGAGTCCCGGGCAGCACAACATGGGGAGGCAAAAGGCGTGAGCGAGGACAAGAAGAACGATGACCTGCTCCGGGAGCTGAAGGACCGCCAGGAGATCCAGTCGCTGAAATTCGCCTACTGCCGAGCGGCCGACTCGCTCGACATCGCCGGCATGGTGTCGGTGTTCACCGACGACTGCATCGTGAACTTCCGGCCCGACCGCAGTGACGAGCGGCGCGGCCGGGCTGCGGCCGAGGAGTTCTTCTCGGGAGCGCAGTCGGTGGTCACTTCGAGCAGCCACCACCTCTCCAACATGGACATCGTCTTTCGCGACCCCGACACGGCCGCGATGTACTCGTACCTCTACTCGTGGCAGCGCTTCACCGGCTACCCCGAGGTGAAGGACCGCCATCGGTGGGCTCGCTATGAGGACGTGTTCGTCCGCACCGCGGAGGGATGGCGCCAGTCCGAGCTGCTCTACGTCGTGGCCGGCGAGCTGGCGAGCGACCCGGTGCTGCGCATCGGGGAAGTGATGGACCGCCCGGTCTGGACCGGCGCCCCGTGAGGGTCCCCCGAGCAGTTCGCCCACCCATCGACCCGGAGGAAGCACGACGATGACGGACACCAAATCGCTCGAGGGAACCGGGGAGCCGGTCGTCTCGTTCAACATGAACGAGGCCACCGGCCTCTACGGCCACTGGCAGCAGATCGACGAGCTCCAAGAGCAGTACTCGCACTTCTGGACCACCTTCGCCTACGGGTACTGGGTGCTCACCGAACCCGAGGCGATCCGGGAGGCCTTCCAACGGAGCGACCTGTTCTCGAGCTCCTCGGAGGTGGCGTCGGAGCCCGACCCGAAGTACACCTTCATCCCGACCAACATCGACCCGCCCGAGCACGTCAAGTACCGCCACATCTTGAACCCCCGTTTCTCGCCGGGAGCGGTCGGGAGGCTGGCCGACCCGACCGAGCAACACTGCCGCTCGATCATCTCGGGGTTCGTGGACCGCGGGTCGTGCGACTTCATCACCGAGTTCGCCTCCGTCTTCCCCACCCGTGTCTTCATGAGCAGCCTCGGGCTGCCGGTCGAGGACACACCGATCTTCGTGGCACGGGTCGGCGAGATCTTCGCCAACCTGCGGGACCCGGCCATGTCCGACAAGCTCGTCGCCGCCCTCGCGTCGATCCGTGCCTATTTCTCCGACGCGCTCGAAGACCGCCGCAGTGCGCCACGTGATCCCGAGACCGACTTCTTGAGCCACCTTCTCTCGTCCGAGAAGGACGGCCAGCCCCTGAGCGACGAGGAGATCCTCAACATCTGCCAGGTGCTCGCCATGGCCGGGCTCGAGACGACGGCCGGGCAGCTCGGCTACATGTTCCAGCACCTCGCCACCCACCCTGCTGACCGCCAGCGGATCATCGACGACCCCGCGGTCATCGACAAGGCCGTCGAGGAATTCTTGCGGGTGCACGCCATCGTCCTCCCGGGCCGAAAAGTCACCGAGGACATGGACTTCCACGGCTGCCCCATGCAGAAGGGCGACATGGTGATGCTCCCGATCCCGGCTGCGAACCGCTCCCCGTCGGTCCTGGACCATCCGACCGAGGTCGACTTCGACCGCCCGCAGACTCGGCACATCGCGTTCGGCCTCGGCCCGCACCGCTGCCTCGGCCTGCACCTGGCCCGCCGTGAGCTGGCGACCGCGCTGGCGGTCTGGCACGAGCTCATTCCCGAGTACTCGGTCGCCACCGACGAGCCCCTCGTCGAGCGCGGCGGGCAACTTGGCATCGAGCACCTTCCACTCACCTGGAGCACGTAGCGGACGACGGGAGCGGTGCCGCCGGTGCCGCCGATCGAGGAGCAACATGGCCACAACAGAGAATCCGGTTGCGATCATCGGGGTCGGCTACACCGAGCTGTCCAGGGTGCCCGAGAAGCCAGAGACCGACCTCGCCGTCGCAGCCTGTCGGGCTGCCGCCGAGGACGCGGGGATCGGCTTTGACGCGGTGTCGGGCATCAACATCCAGGTCCACCACTACCCGCCTCCCGACACCGGCGCAATCGTCCGCGAGCTCGGCATCACCGATGTTCGCTGGAGCGTAGAGGGCGGCCTCGGCGTGGGCGCACTCGCCCGGGCGGCGCAGATCGTCGATGCGGGCATCTGTGACGCGGTGGTCGTCTGCAAGATCATGAACACGATCGCCCCGGTCAACGTGCCCGACATCGATCCCGAGACCGGCGGGGTCGGGGGCACAGCCCAGTTCGAGGTCCCCTACGGGCTCGGCTACACCATGCAGCGCGTCGGGTTCTTGAAGCGCCGCTGGATGCACCGCTACGGGATCACCGACGACCAGGTGGGCTGGCTCTGCGTGACCCAGCGCGAGCACGCGCTCTTGAACCCGCACGCCATCATGAAAAAGCCGCTCACCATCGAGGAGTACCGGGCCAGCCGGTGGATCGCCGATCCGGTGCACCTCCTCGACTGCGACTACCCCGTGAACGGGGCGTTCGCCTACATCGTGGGGCGCCCCGAGCTCGCCACGGCGTCCAAACCCGTGTCGATCCTCTCGTGGAGCGGTGCGGGACGGGGCGACACGATGCCGCACCTGCGCCCCGAGGCCGACGACGGCATGAACCGCTGGGCGCACGAGGTCTACACCGATGCCTGCCTCGGCCCGAAGGACATGGACGTGTGGATGCTCTACGACGGCTTCAGCTTCCTGGCCATGATGTGGATGGAGCAGCTCGGGCTGGTGGAGCCGGGGGAGTCGGGCGCCTATGTCGAGGGCGGGGAGCGGATCCGCTTCGACGGCGAGCACCCGGTGAACACCCACGGTGGGCAGCTCTCCGAGGGCCGGCTGCACGCGACCGGCCACATCTTGGAAGCCGTCCAGCAGGTGCGCGGCACAGCTGGTGCACGCCAAGCCGTGCGGGCGGACCACGCCGTCGTGAGCAGCGCCTACCCCCACGACGGTTCGGTCGCCATCTTCGGAAGGGCCTGACCGCCGCCGGGTACGCGGAAGGATGGAGTGGCCGAGGTTGCGATGACGAAGGAGCACGATGACTGAGCTGAAGGAATCGAAAAGTGCCGGGGGGGCTGCGGTGGGGTCACGGCCCTGGCCGCTCGCCGATGAGCTGACCGCGCCGTTCTGGGACGCGGCTGCCGCACAACGCCTCGTGGTCCAGCGCTGCACCGAGTGCGCCCTCCTCCGGTTCCCGCCGTCCGCTCGCTGCTCGCACTGCCATTCCGACGGTGTCGAGTGGGCGGAGCTGAGTGGGCGCGCAACGCTCTACAGCTTCATCATCGACCACCGCAACATGATCCCGGGGTTCGAAGGTGCCTACACGGTGGCCCTCGCCACGCCTGACGAGGTGACCGACGACTCGATCAGGTTCGTGACCAACGTACCGGGCTGTCCACCGGAGGACCTGCGAATCGGCATGCCCCTCACCGTGACCTTCGAGGTCGTCCACGACGGGGTGACGCTGCCGCAGTTCGTCCCGGAAGCGGGCAGCTGAGGTCGAGCCCCGCTCAGATGACGCCCGAGGCCTCGAGGTCGGCATAGGCAGCATCGCTCATGCCGAGGAACTCTTTGTAGACGAGCTCGTTGTCGGCGCCCAGCGGCGCGCCCACTCGCCAGACCCGGCCGGCATGGTTGCGCAGCTTGGGCACGACCGCCTGCATCCTGACCGGGCCGAGATCCTCGTCGTCGACGGTGATGATGTCGTTTCGCTCGGCGTAGGTCGGGTCGTCCATGATGTCCTCAGCGCTGTAGATCTTCGACGCCACCACGCCACTGGCCGCCAGGTGTTCCAAGACCTCTGACGACGGACGTTCGGCGATCCATGACGCCAACTGCCCCTCGAGCCGACCGGCGGTCACCTTGAGCTCGGACTCGGGAAGGGTGAGATCGAGGTCCTCGCCGAGCATCTGGGCCAAGGTGCGGGCGGACTGTGGCGTGCCCGCGGAGACGGTGATCCATTTGCCGTCCTTTGCCGAGAACGCGTTGACCACGCCCCCGGCGAACCCCGGCAGCTGGTTGCCGGCCCGCATTGGGGGGACGCCCAGCTGGTCCTGGATGATCACCTGCCACTCGATGAGCCGGTAGTGCGCCTCGAACAGGGCGAGGTCGATGAACTCGCCGGCGAAGGCTGCGTCATTGGCTCGCCGGTAGAGCGCGGTCTGGATAGCGAATGCCCCCATGAGGCCGGTAAGGGAATCGGCGTTGGAGTACCCCGCGTGCAGGGGAGGACCGTCGGGGAACCCGGTCAGGTTGACCACGCCGCTCATGGCCTCGCCGACCTTGCCGAACCCGGGGCTGTTGCGCAGGCTGGTGTCGGTGCCGAACCCGCTCACGTGCAACATGATCAGGGCGGGGTTCTCCGCCACCAACCTCGTCCAGTCGAGGCCCCACCGCTCGAGCGTCTCAAGGCGGAAGTTGGTCACCACCACGTCGGCCCAACGCGCCAGTGACCGGGCAAGCTCCTGGCCCCCGGATGATCGAAGGTCGCACGTGGCTGAGCGCTTGTTGCGACCGGCCACCTTCCACCACAGGTGCGTCCCGTCCCTGACGGCCCCGATGCGGCGTTGGGGGTCGCCGGCGGCGGGGTCCTCAAGATGGACGACATCGGCGCCGAGGTCCGCAAGCAGGCTCCCGGCCATCGGGCCCGCGACCAGCTGTGCGATCTCGAGCACCTTCAACCCGTGCAGTGCCGCTCGATCGTTCTCACTCATCGGGCTCCTCCTTCGCTCGTCGACTCGGCTCGTACCGACACCGCGGTCGCGTCAGTCCGCTTCGTCACCCAACTGCTGGTAGGCGTTCATGACGATGGCGAGGTGCGAGTAGTAACCGATCGTGGCGGCGAGCTCGAGGAAGCCGCGATCACCGACGACGGACACCACTCGCTCTCGCAGCGCGTCGGGGATGCGGTGCGCGCGCAGGAGCTCCCGGGCGGTCTCGATCACCACGGATTCCCCCGACCGCTCGAGCGGAGCCGACGGATCGTCGTGCTCGACCACCTCGATCGCCGCCTCCGTCGTTCCGGCTTTCACAGCAAGGCGCCGGTGTTGTCGCCACTCGAAGTCACAGCGCTGCTCATGGGCGGTGACCAGGATGGCGAGCTCTCGCAGATCCGCCGCGAGCTCGCTGTGGAAACGGAGGTACTCGCCCAATGAGGCAGTGCGCCTCGCCACCTCGGGTGAGGCGAGGAGCAGCTCGAACGGCAACCCGAGGCCGCCGCGGCTCGCCACGATCTCTGCAGCCACCTCGTCGCGGGTCGCCTCCTGGCCGCCTGCCATCGCGTCGTCGCTCTCGATCAGTCGAGCTGCTCGGCGAGCGCCGAGCCGCTCCGGATGAGGGCCGGGATGGCCGTGACCAGGCGCTCCTGGTACGGGTCCTCCCGCCGGCCCGTCCTGTGCCGGCGGAGGTTGTTGCCCATGATGGCGGCCATCTTGTAGCGGGTTGCCGCGTCGAACCACGCCATGTCGCTGATCGTGGTGCCGGCCGACTTCTCGTAGACCGACAGCAGGTCGTCGACGGGAAGCACGCCTTCCATGTCGGTGGAGATCCCGGGGAGGTCCTCGGGGCACGACATGATCCGGAACCAGCCGAGGTCGACCCGCGGGTCACCGACCGACCAGATCTCCCAGTCGATGACCGCCGTCACCGCGCCGTTGTCGTCGCACAAGATGTTGCCGAGGCGGTAGTCGCCATGGACGATGCTCGGCCCACGGGGCTTGGGGACGCGCGACGCCAGCGCTGCGTAGAGCGCTTCGGCGCCCTCTCGCAGTTCGGGCTCGACGGTCTCCATCGTGGGCTGCCACCGGGCCAGCTCGTCCTCGGGTCGCGCCGTTGCCTCGCCGGAAGCGGCCGGGAGCTCGGTCGGGTCGAGCGCGTGCAGACGCGCCAGCGTCTCGGCGGCGTCAACGAAGCGCGCGTGGAGGAGCTCGGCCGGGCGGCTGCCGGCCTCCATGTCGAGGATCGGCTCTGCGGCCTCGCCTTTCGCCCACGAGAGGATGACGACCGGCGGAGACTCGGCGTCGACCGCCAGTACCTCGGGGACGGGGACGCGGCCGGTCTTCGCGATGTCGTCGAGCAGCGAGCCCTGGCGGAGCACGTCGTGGCGGCCCACCGGCTCGCGACCGGGCGGACACAGTTTGAGGACGACGGTCTCGGGACACTCCTCCCCGCGTAGGTTCCCGCGCACCGTCAGACCCGAATGCCCGGTCAGCGAGGAAAGGCTCTCGAGCTCGGCACCCGGCCAGCGTCGGCTGACAGCAAGCGCCGCTCGGGACTCGATGGCGGGGTCGAAGCTCATGCCGGCCCCGCCCCGGGATACGTGAGGCTCGTGACGAACCGGCCACCGTCGACGTTGACGGTGGCACCGGTGATCCAGCGTGCGTCGTCGCTCAGGAGGAAGGCGACCGCAGCGGCCACGTCCTCGGGCTCCCCCAACCGTCGCATGGGCAGGATCTCCTCTTCGAAGCGACCGGACGCGCCTTCCCAGAGCACCCGGGCCATGTCGGTCTTGACGAGGCCGGGAGCGACCGTGTTCACACGGACGCCGTGTGGTCCGAGCTCATTGGCCAGATGGGTCGTCAGGACCTCGAGTGCCGCCTTGGACGCGCAGTAGGCCGCCAGCTGCGGCTGGTACTGGCGCGCGCCGACGGTCGAGACGTTGACCACCGCCCCGTGCTGGTCGAGGAGGCCATGGCGGATGCCCGCCTGCACCATGGCGACCGCTGTCCATGTGTTCACCACCAACGTCTTGGAGAATGCGCCCTGCTCGATCTCGAGCAGGGGTGCCACGGAGGGGTTGATCGCCACCATGTTCACCAGCAGCCCGACCGGGCCGTAGCGCTCAGCGGCGTGGGCGACGAGCTCTTCGGCACCGCCGTCGTGGGCCACATTGAGGGCGATCCCGCTGACCTCGCAGCCGAGGCCCCGCAACTCTTCTTCTGCGCTCTTGATCTCGTCGGCCGAGCGGGCGTTGATCACGACCGATGCGCCGCCCTCCCCGAGCTTGCGGGCGACAGCCTTGCCGATGCCCTTCGACGAGCCGGTGACGACGGCGACCTTCCCCCCAAATTCCGCTGCCACTGCGACTCCCTCCGATTGTCCGGTCTCCTTCCGGAGCCGTTGACATTACTATGGTTATCATAGTTTTAACGGGAAACGGGCGCCTGCCGGTGGCCCCGATCGCCCGTGACAGCGCCGAGCAAGGCGTCGGCACGAGGAGGGGATGAGCCATGTCGTATGACGAGTTCGGCACCGCGCGGCGCCCCCTGCGCATTGCCGTCCTGGTCAAGCAGGTCCCCCAGTTCGAGGACATGGCGTTCGGGCCCAACGGGCGCCTGCAGCGCGACGGCATCGCGCTCGAGATGAATCCCTACTGCCGCCGAGCGGTGGCCAAGGGGACCGAGCTCGCCCAGTGGAGCGGAGGGGCCTGCACGGTGCTGACCCTCGGGCCGCCCTCGGCCGAGGACTGCCTGCGTGAGGCCGTCGCCTGGGGGGCTGACGACGGCGTGCTCATCACCGACCCCGCCTTTGCCGGTTCCGACACGCTGGCGACAGCTCGCACGCTGGCGGCCGCGCTCGGTCGGGAGGGGCCCTTCGACTTGATACTCATGGGACGAAACTCGGTCGACTCGGACACGGGCCAGGTCGCCCCCGAGCTCGCCGAGATGCTCGGGCTCCCGTTTCTCGTCGGGGCCAAGTCCGTCGAGACCGACGGTGATTGGCTGCGTGCGTGGTGCGAGCTGGACGACGGTTGGCGCGACGCCGAGGTGCCGCTTCCCGCGGTGGTCAGTTGCGCGGAGCGCCTCTGCGACCCGTGCAAGGTCGACCAGGCCGGACGCGATGCGGTCGACCCGGCTCGGCTGCGGACGATCAGCGCGGCGATGCTCGGCGCGGGGCCCTGGGGCGAGGCCGCAAGCCCGACGAGCGTCGGTGAGATCAGGGGCCTCGCCGTGACCCGGATGCGCCGCATCACGGGCGGCGACCCCGACGAACAGGTGCAGCTGCTCATCGAGCACTTAGCCGAGACCGGCGCACTCGAAGGGATGGACCCGTCGCCGGAGCCGCCTGCCGAGGCCCAGGTTCCCCCACCGCCCGTCGTCCCTTCCGACCAGCTGCTCGCCGTCGTGCTCGAGCCCGGCCGTCGTAGCGAGACGCGCGACATCCTGGCGGCGGCAGCCTCGCTCGCCGGTTCGCTCGGTGCGTCAGTCGAGGCGCTGGTGTGCGGCTCGATCAGCGAGGTCGACACGCTGTCGGCATGGGGTGCGGATCATCTCGTGCTGGTCGAGCGCGTGACGGTCGAAGAGGACGTGGCCCACGCCATCGGCGGCTGGTGCCGCGAGCACCATCCCGTCGCAGTGCTCGCCACCGGTACGAGCTGGGGGAGGGAGGTGGCCGGTCGCGTGGCGGCGATGCTCGGGGCCGGGCTCACGGGCGACGCCGTCGACCTCACCGTCGATGCGGGCCGACTCGTTGCTTGGAAGCCCGCATTCGGTGGGCAGGTCGTCGCCGCCATCCGGGCCAACAGCCCTACCCAGATGGTGACGGTTCGCCCGGGCTCGCTGCCGCGGCGCGGCCCACGCGCGGCGGTGACCCACCTCGAGGTCGAGGCGGTCCTGGGCGAGCAGCAGAGCCGGGTCACGATCCACGGACGTGGGCGCGACGACGACATCGACATCCTGGCATCGGCGTCCTCCATCGTCTGCGTGGGCGCGGGGATCCAACCGGCCGACTACCCGCTGATCGAGCCGTTCCGAAAGGCGCTCGGTGCCGAGCTCGGAGCGACCCGGCGGGTGACGGACAAGGGGTGGATGCCCCACTCCCGCCAGATCGGCATCACCGGGAGGAGCGTGAGCCCTCGGCTCTATGTCGGCCTCGGCCTGTCGGGAAAGTTCAACCACACCGTGGGCTTCCGGGGGGCGGGCCTTGTCGTGGCGATCAACAGTGACCCGGCCGCCCCGATCTTCGACGCGTGCGACCTCGGGCTGGTCGGGGACTGGCGCGAGATCGTGCCGCTCGCGCAGCGCGCCCTCGACGCACGCAGGATGGCCGGGATGGCAGCTGTTGTAATCCCTGATAACTAATAGTAGGGTGAAAGCAGTTGAGGGGACCCCTTCTCGGGTCTCCGCCCGCCTGAGCCGACGGCATGATGAGCCGGTCGGTGGACCCGTACGGCGGGCCTCAAGGGAGGGGGCCGAGGTGGCTGGCAGTGTGCAGAAACGACCCGCTCTCGACGGGATCAAGGTCGTCGAGTTCGCCCATGTGATCGCTGGGCCGTTGGCCGGGACGCTGATGGCCGACCTCGGTGCCGACGTCGTCCACGTCGAAGACCCCGGAGCCGGGGACCCAGGTAGGACCATGGGCCCGTCCAAGAACGGCGCCCACCTCTGGTGGAAGGTCTCGGGTCGCAACAAGCGATCCGTGACGATCGACCTGCGAAACGCGGAGGGGCAGGAGCTTGCCCACGACCTGGTCCGCTGGGCGGACGTCGTGATCACCAACGTGCGGGTGAACACCCTTGACCGTTGGGGCCTCGACTGGGAGACGCTGCACCGCGTGAACCCCCGGCTCGTGATGCTCCAGATCACCGGCAACGGTGCCAATACGTCGGCCAGGAACGACCCGGGCTTCGGCAAGGTTGGCGAGGCGCGCAGCGGCGTCGTCAACGTGACCGGCTTCCCCGATGGCCCGCCGGTGCACACCGGCTTCTCCCACGCCGACTCGGTGACCGCCCTGATGGGTGCCTACGCCATCAGCGCGGCGCTCGTGCGCCGGGGGGACCCCGACTTCGAAGGTGAGTGGATCGATCTCGCACTCTTCGAGAGCCTCTTCCGCCTCGTCGAGTGGCAGATCATTTTCTACGACCAGCTCGGTGTCGTGCCCCAGCGCGCTGGCAACCAACTGGCCGTCGCACCGGGGGCGGTCATCAACACCTATCTCAGCGCCGACGAGGTCTGGATCACCGTCACCTCCGGGACGCCGCGGTCGGTGAGCAACATCGCAGAGTTGCTGGGCGAGCCCGCTGACGAATATCGGACGGTCTCCGACCAGCTCGCGAGGAAGGAACGCCTCGACAACCTCCTCCACGACTGGATCGCCGAACGCCCCGCCGAGGAGTGCCTCGAGCAGATGGCGAAGCTCGAGGTCGTCGCCTCGCGCATCTTCACGGCCCAGGACATCGTCAACGATCCGATCTACGCCGAGCGTGAGGACATCGTCGAGATCGAGGACGCAGACCTCGGGACTGTCCGCATGCAGGCCGTCGTTCCCAAGATGGGCTCGCGTCCTGGATCGGTGTGGCGCACGGGCCCCTCGCTCGGGCAGGACAACGACCTCGTCCTCGGCGAGTGGCTCGGAAAGTCCGACGACGAGCTTGCTGCGCTGCGGTCGTCAGGGACCATCTGATGTCCGGCGCGGACCAGGTCGAGGCTGGCCTCGGCCGCCGGGCCTGCCGCGACTGGCCGCTCACCTCCCCGCAGTGCCCCGCACCGTTCGCAGCCCGCGAGCAGCCGGGACCGTCGCCGCACAATGGCGGGACCAATTCGGGCCGCCCACCCCTTGCCAGGGGCGGCGCATCTCTGGTATATCTATTCATATGATTCGCCTAGAATCGGAGGGCGACGCACAGAACCCGGGCAGCCTGCAACTGCCCGAAAGATGAGGAGCATCATGGCCACAACGGTGACGAACCCAGTCGGTACAGAGACACTCGAGAGCGTGGGGATCGTCGACTGTGACGCCCACTTCACCGAGCCCCCTTCCTTGTGGCTCGATCGGGCGCCGGCGGCCCTGAAGGACCGCGTGCCGGTGCAGAAGACGGTGGACGGGATCACCGCGTGGTACCTCGATGGTGAGCTGTGGGCCAGCATCGGCGGCAACACCATCAAGACCGGGCGGGAGAAGATCCTCGGCTCGCATGTCGCGCAGCCGTTCGACGTGATCGACCGGTCGGCATGGGACGTCGAGGCGCGCCTCGGCCTGCTCGACGCCATCGGGGTCGAGGCCCAGATCCTGTACCCGAACGGCATCGGGTTCGCGTCGAACCACATCTTCGCCATCGAGGACATCGAGCTGCGCTCCGCCATCCTGACGATGTACAACGACTTCTTCGTCGACGTCCAGGCCGAATCGCACAACCGCCTGTTCCCCCAGGCGATCCTGCCCGTGTGGGACATGGACTTCACGATCAGGGAGATGAACCGTCTCCTCGACAAGGGGATGCGGGGCTTCACGCTCTCCGACAAGCCCGAGATGATCGGCCTTCCCGAGCTCCCCGAGCCGTACTTCGCACCCATGTGGGACCTGTTCAACGAGTCGGGTGCGGTAGCCAACTTCCACATCGGTTCGGGCGCGCGCCGCGAGGAGATGGAGGCCATCCGCGGGATGCGCAACCGGCCCCGCGAAGACACCACCGAAGCGCGGCCCATCCCGGCAGTGCCGGCCTTTTACTGGCACAGCTTCGGGAACCAGCGCCGGCTGGCGGTCCACGCATCGCAGATGTTCATGAGCAACGTGCGGATCGTCGTCAACCTCTGCATGAGCGACATGTTCGACCGCTATCCGAAGCTCAAGATCGTCTCGGCCGAGAGCGGAATCGGCTGGGTGCCCTTCATCCTCGAAACACTCGAGTACCAGCTCGACGAGATGATCACCGAGCCCGATGAGGTCTCCTACCAGCAACGTCGGCCGAGCGAATACTTCCGGGACCACCTCTACGTGATGTTCTGGTACGAGAACGTCGGCCCGACGAAGCTCATCGAGGACATTGGGGTGAACAACGTGCTGGTCGAGACCGATGTACCGCACCCGACCTGCCTCTACCCCGGGGCGAAGGAGCACTTCGACACGGTGCTCGGTCACCTTTCGCCCGACGTCCGTCGCCGGGTGCTGCGGGACAACGCCGCCGAGCTCTATCAGATCCCTGTCGGGGTGAAGCGAGGCTGACGCCTTCGAGCAAGTTGTCGACCGAGCCGGGTCCTGCGGGGGACCCGGCTCGGTCGCGCTCAGGCCTCGAGATCGATGGCGACGCCCTGGCGGCGGGCCGACGCCACGACGTCCTTCCACACGACCAGCGCGCTGAGCGCGGTCGGGAATCCGGCGTAGACCACCATCATCAAAAGCGCCTCGTTGATCTTGCGGGCCGAGATGCCCGCCTGGAGCGCACCGTGAAGGTAGTTGCGCAGCTGTGCGGGATGCTCGGTCGCGGCCAGGGCCGTAATCGCCACGAGCATGCGCTCGTCCTGCGAGATGCCCTCGCGGCCCCAGATCTCGCCGAAGATGAAGTCATCGGCCCACGCAGCCATGGCCGGGTCGAGCGACGCGAGCTCGTCCCGGAGCTGCTCGTGCTTGGCCCCTTGCGCCCTCGCCCGTCGTTGCGCTCCCTCGGTTGTCACGATTGCATCTCCTTTGATCTAGGCGAATAGTTACACTAGTCCAGAGGGTCCGTCCGGGGTCTGGGACCGAGAAGGAGTGCAATGGAACGCGTCGTGGTCGCCGGTGTCGGCATTCACCCATTCGGCAGGTTCGAGGCTGATTACCGCCAGCTGGGAGCAGTCGCCGCGAGAGAGGCGCTCGTTGACGCTGGCGTCGGATTCGACGACGTGGAACTCACCCTGGTCGGCAACGTCGGGGCGGAGATGGCCAAGGGCCAGAACGTCATGGACCTTGTCGGGCGGAGCGGCCGTCCGATCATCAACGTGGAGAGTGCGTGCGGCTCGAGCGGGTCCGCGCTGTTCCTCGGTGCCCAGCTCATCGAGAGCGGGGCGCACGACATCGTGCTGTGCCTCGGGGTCGAGAAGGCTCCCAGGGGTTTCATTGCCGCCTCGGGTTACTCGCCATGGCAGATCGAGGCCGGCCTCGGAGTGAACCCCGTCTACTTCGCCCTCGCCGCGCAAGAGTTGCTCGAGGAGACCGACGCCACGGTCGAGGACCTCGCCGACGTCAGTGTGAAGAACCACGGCCACGCCGTCGACAACCCCAACGCCATGTACCGAAAGCCGGTCACTCGTGAAGAGGTCCTGACATCGCGCATGGTGTGCCCGCCGCTCACGTTGCTCATGCTGTGCGCGCCGAACGAGGGTGCTGCAGCCGCAGTGCTCATGAGCAACGAGGAGGCGAAGCGACGTGGGATACCTGCGCCGGTGGGTCTGCGCGCCGTCTCACTCGTCTCGAAGGGCCCCGACGACTGGTTCGTCCCGGCTGTCGCCTTCCCGCCGCACCGCTCGAGCCTGACGGCACGCGCCGCCGAGCTCGCCTACGAGGAGGCGGAAGTCGACCCGGCCGACATCGACCTCGTCGAGTGCCAGGACACCGACAGCGGGTCCGAGCTGCTTGCGTACCGGGATCTCGGGCTCTGCAAGGCGGGGGATGAGGCCGCCCTGCTGCGCAGCGGCGACACCGCCCTTGGCGGCCGGCTCCCGGTCAATGCCTCGGGGGGCTTGTTGTCCAAGGGTGAGCCGCTCGGTGCGTCGGGTCTCGGCCAGGTGTACGAGCTCACCCAGCAGCTCCGGGGACGGGCAGGGAGCCGCCAGGTCCGAGGGGCCCGCGTGGCGGTGAGCCACGTGATGGGAGCGGGCCACGTCGCCTCGGTGGTCGTACTTGCCGGAGCCGCCGGTCGGTCCGAATAATTGTCATTGGTTGCTGCCGGCGACCAGGTACGATGGATGCATCGTGACGGTGCAGAAGATCGAGGATGACGGCCAGCATCTTTCGGGATTCGGGCAGCGCTCGGCGATTGGGGTGACGCGTCGCACGGAGAAGGTTTCCGAGGTCGTTGCCCGCCAGATCGTGAAGGACATCGTGACGAGCGGCCTCAAGCCTGGGTCGATGCTCCCGCCCGAGACCCAGATGCTCCAGCGGTTCAAGGTCGGTCGTGCGTCGTTGCGCGAGGCGTTGCGGATCCTCGAGGTGCACGGGCTCATCACCATCAAGTCCGGGCCTGGCGGCGGCCCGATCGTGGCCGAACCCAACCCCGCCGACTTCGGCCGGATGGCCGCGCTCTACTTCGAGATGAGCGGTGCGACCTTTCGCGAGCTCGTCGAGGCGCGTCTGATCCTCGAGCCGGTGATGGCCCGCCAGGCTGCGCTGCGCAACGACCCCGAGCTGGTCGAGAGCCTGCGGGCCATGGTCGAAGATGCCGACCGAACCGACCTGCAGAACTCCGCCTCCTACGGTCGGGTCTCGTCGGACTTCCACAGTGCGATCACCGGCGCATCGGGCAACCGCATCTTGGACCTGTTCGGGCGCGCCATCAAAGAGGTCTTCATGGAGCGCATCAACGGCATGGTGTTCCCTGCCAAGGACCGTGAGCGGATCCGCGACGAGCACGAGGCAGTCGTCGACCAGATCGCCAAGGGAAACGCCGACAAGGCCGAGAGCCTGATGCACGCCCACATGGAGGAGTTCGCCGACCGGGTGGCGAAGCGCTACCCGGGCATGCTCGACGAGGTCGTCGATTGGCGATGACCGGGCTCGAGCCCGCTCAGATGGTGGCCGCCGATGGAGGCGCACCAGTCGTTGGGGAGTCCGCCCGCCTGCTCGCTTCGCAGTGTCCCAACTGCGGACGGACCGAGTTTCCCGCTCGCGAGCAATGCCCGGCGTGCGGTGAGCCCTCGACGACAGCACCGCTGCCGAGCGAGGGCCGCCTCTGCGGTTTCACCGCCGTGCTGCACCCGCCTCCGGGCACCGAGGTCCCTGTCCCCTACGGGATCGGCGTCGTGGAATTCGACGGCCGTGTCCGGGTGATGGGGCTCTTAACCCAACAGATCGACGGCCTCGACGTCGACCAGCGGGTCGGGACCGTGACGCTGCAGCCCGCAGCCGACGTGGTCACGTACGGCTTCCAGCCTCTCTAAGCCGTCTCGTGCCTCGGGCGAGATTCATGGCTATAGTGCGCATAGTATTGCGCTGTAGCGAGGGGTAGCGAGAAACCGCACGCCTCGGCCGACGCCAAAGGAGGCCAACGTGTGGGATTTCGAGACCGACCCCGAGTACCAGGAGAAGCTCGACTGGGCGGACCGCTTCATGCGCGAAGAGGTCGAGCCCCTCGAGTACGTCGTTGCGCACCCGCTCGATCTGAGCGACCCGGTGCGCCAAGCACTCATCCCACCGCTCCAGGATGAGGTTCGGGCGCACGGGCTCTGGGCCTGCCATTTAGGTCCTGAGCTCGGCGGCCCGGGCTACGGGCAGGTGAAGCTCGCCCTCTTGAACGAGATCCTTGGGCGCTCGGGGTCCGGCTCGACGGTCGGGCCGGTCGTTTTCGGTTGCCAGGCGCCCGATACCGGCAATGCCGAGATCCTCGCCCACTACGGGACGCCGGCGCACAAGGAGAAGTACCTGCAGCCGCTCCTCGACGGCAAGATCTTCTCCTGCTTCTCGATGACCGAGCCCCAGGGTGGGTCCGACCCCAAGGTCTTCCGGACCGAGGCGGTGCTCGACGGCGACGAATGGGTGCTGAACGGCGAGAAGTGGTTCTCGTCGAATGCCCGCTGGGCCGAGTTCCTCATCGTGATGGCGATCACCGACCCGGAGAACGAGCCGTACCAGCGCATGTCCATGTTCATCGTGCCGACGGACACGCCGGGTGTCCGCATCCTGCGCGACGTCGGCGTGGCGGGTTGGGTGGAAGAAGGCGGGGGGGACCACGCGTACATCCGCTACGAGGACGTCCGCATCCCGAAGGACAACATGCTCGGCGACCGCGGCCAGGCGTTCGTCGTGGCCCAGACCCGGCTCGCCGGTGGCCGCATCCACCATGCGATGCGAGCGGTGGGCCAGATGAAGCTGGCGTTCGAGATGCTCTGCGAACGTGCCGTGTCGCGCTTCACCCAGGACGAGCGGCTGTCCTCGAAGCAGCTCGTCCAAGAGATGGTGGCCGACGCGTGGATCGAGATCGAGCAGTTCCGCCTCCTCGTGCTCCAGACCGCATGGAAGATCGACCGTTACGGCGACTACAAGCGCGTCCGCGGCGACATCTCGGCGGTGAAGGTCGCAGCGCCCAAGGTGCTCCAGAGTGTGGCCACCAAGGCCCTGCAGGTCCACGGCTCGCTCGGCATCTCCGACGAGATGCCCTTCGTGGCCATGCTGGTCAACGGGATCCACGTCGGCCTCGCCGACGGGCCCACCGAAGTGCACAAGTTGACGCTGGCCCGCCAGGTCCTTGCCGGCGTCGAGCCGACGTCCGAGACG